>Ga0136606_1000076_pt1 | contig 39222 bp, 33 predicted proteins | sample AntDeeMetagen680_FD_104935 | JGI IMG/M metagenome (GOLD analysis project Ga0136606, IMG submission 104935) | Saline lake microbial communities from Deep Lake, Antarctica - Metagenome #680 | ecosystem: Environmental > Aquatic > Non-marine Saline and Alkaline > Saline | place: Antarctica: Deep...
ACGACGCTGATGAGGTTCACCACATCATTGAACGGAAACTCTGGAGTGATGAAGGGTATTACATGCGGAACGGAGCAAGTGTCTGTAACCCGCATCACAGGCTCGCTGAAGAAGACATCATCCCACCGCACGCATTCTGGAACTGGATTGGGTTAGAACCGCTGACCCCGGAGAATCTCCCGACGAACATCACGAAGTGGGGCGATGAACTGGACGTGCCGCCATGGAAGGAACTGAAAGAGTATATCAAATACCCGTCGACCGGGCACCTTCCGTTTAGCCCGGAGCATGAACATCGACGGAATGACCATCAGTCCGTGTCGCAGTTCGCAGACATCCCGTTGGTTGTCTTGGTGAAGATGGATGGGAGTAACGCGACACTGGTGAAAGACTATGACGCGCCGGTTCGAGCGCGGAATGGCAGTCATGCCGATCACGAATCGTTCGACATGTTGAAGCAACTGTACTACGAGAAAGACATCCACAACACCCTTCCTGATCATCTTCAGGTTGCCGGGGAATGGCTGTACGCAAAACACAGTATCCACTACACGGACAGTGACGATTGTGACTGCGAAGACCAAGGCCCGGCGCTCCGAGATTGGTTCCAAGTCTTCGGTGTGTTCGACACGCGGTACGATTTGTGGCTCTCATGGCCAGCTGTTGAACGGTGGGCTGACCGAATCGGATTTCCGACTGTCCCGGTCGTGGAAACTGGCGTGTACGAGGAATGGGAGTTGTGGAATGGGAATGCCGGTCAGCCGGATTTGGAAACGCTCGCGAAGAACACAGTGAATCAGGGCCATGAAGGGATTGTGATCCGGTCAAAGCACCCGTATCACTACGGGCAGTTCGAACAGCGTCTGTCGAAATACGTGCGTAACAACCACGTCAAAACGGAGCAGCACTGGTCGCACGGTGACGTGACGCCGAACGAAACAAGAGAATAGTTCTCTGAATTCTGTTTTTGCCGTGATCTGACTCACGTGACTGACGGGGGAGTCGACGGATTTGTTGGTAGGCTCAACCAACGGTGTTGTGGTGTCTCCCAAGAAAAGAATCGCAGTCGAATCGGTGCCGGTTGTTACTCGGCGTCTCGGCGTTTCACGGTTGTGATCCCGATTGATTCGTGAAACGCATCTCTCTCGAATTCGCCGTTTGCGTACTTGTTGACGCCGATTTCAGGGACTACCGCTTGCACTTCTCCAGTGATGATGGAGAGGGTGGTGGCGTCATGGTCATTCTCCCGAACGACATCCACGAACAACTCTGCGATTCGGTAGAATTCCTTTTTGACACCGGATTGGTTTTCGAGAGTGGTTCGGTAATCCACTGCAATCTCACCCTTCTCATTGAGTCGGACAGTCGCATCTTCGTAATGCGGCGTGACTTCTTGCATGAAGTCTGCGGCCAACGGCTTCGCTTCGGCGACCGCGTCCGGCGTCTCGTCTTCATCTAAGAATTCAGGCTCAGGGTCGTCCCCGCCCAGACTCACGGTTGAACACCCTGCAAGTGCAGTTACAGCCGTGGTCGTGAGGGCTGCCGCAAATCCTCGGCGAGTCGATGTGTTAGGCGACATTTGAGTTACGCCCCCGCCGTGCTGGTTGCATTCGCCGTTCCTTCCACGGTCGTGCCGTTGATGTCAGGGTAGTCTTCCTCAACATCAACTTCGGCGTCTTCATTGACGATGCTGTCGTCCCCGACTTCCTCAACGAGCGTGACTTGGCTGTTAATGCCGAGCGGTTCCTCGCTCACGACGTAGAGGCCGTTCCATTCGACATAGTGCCCGCTCATTGTGAAGTAGAAGATTGCATCGCCGTTCGTGCCGTAGCTCCCGTCTAACTGAGGCGATTCAACGGTTTCGTAGCATGCGCCGTTCGATCCGGTTCCGCTTCCGCGATCGAATTCACAGCCGGGCGCTTTCACGATCTGTTTGTCGTTCGTGAGCTTACTGTTGACACTGGAAACCTTGCCGCGAGCAGTGTCGTACTTGATGACTTTCCCAGTGTGACTGAGCAGGTAGACATGGTGGGTGTTCCCTCGGTCGTTCAGGTACTGTAGTCTCTGAATCAGGTTCGTGCGTTCTAACGACCGGTCAAGGATGAACGGCGACTGTTTTTGCACGAGTCCGTAGTGGTTCTTCTCCGTGGCTCGCATCTCATAGTCGAACGATGCGCCGGTTTCAGTGTCGGAGACATCGACGTTCGTGTCTTCGCCTAAGTCTTCACTTTTGGTGTCTTGGCTGCCGGTTCCTCCGACACAGCCAGCGATTGTGATCATTACAGCGACGAGTCCGATTGCGAGGAGTTTGCGTTTAGTCATTGGTCACGCGGAAACGGTTTGTGGGAGTCCATCGCACTGTTCAGCGTCTTCAGGCGGCGTTCCATTAATCGGTTCGCCATCCGGTCCCGTGTCAATCGGCTGATCAGATTCCGCGCTTCCCGGTGGGCCGTTGATAGCGAATCGGTCATCAACTTGGTAGGGGAGATGGCATTTGAACAACTCACGGTTCGCCATGCTTGACTGCGCGTTGTAGTCCCCGACGAGGATTTCGAGTTGGTTTTGGCTGGCCGTGATTCGATATTGGATTCGGCTGTGATCTTCTGTTGCTTGCCGACTCCATTCATCTGGGTCTTCTCCGTGAATTTCGTAGAATCGGTCTAATTCATCGTGCCGATTGTCAACGATGTTCCGTTGGACTTCGATTTTGTCGTACAGGAACCGGAATTCTTCGTACTGCTGAATGGCTTTTTCACTATCAATGGTCTGTTCGACGGTTTCTTCTCCGGCGTCCCGTTCTTCCGTCCATGGGAGAAGCGGGAACCAGATATACGAGATGGCAGCGATGATGAGCAGGGCAACGATTACAACCGCTGCAATCGCAAACCATCTGTTTTGGTCTGACGTAGTGTTCATGTTGGTTCCCCTGTTTTTGTCTGCGTTGGGGAAACACGCGAGAGCCGTTTTCCAAAGTGACTGTCACTGCGTTATTCCACAGTCACTGGATGACTTGGCGTGTTACTGAAAACGGTATACTCCGTTAAATACCTCTGGAAGAATCACGGATGCAAAGCGAATCAGAATCGGAGAAAAGCTAACCAGTCCCGGATTTGCGTCTGTCGTCTAAGAGGGGAGTGTTAATCGATGTAGACAATCCCGGAGCAGGTACATGGACTCCCGCATTCGGGGCACGTGAATCCTCGCCCTCGGCTTTCCTTCAGCCAGTAATCGGTGTACACTTCTTCGGGTTTCAGGCCGTTCTCCACTAAGATACTGTGGATGTTCGTTCCGGTGGGGGATCGCCATGCAACGGCGAGATGCTTGTCCACGCCTTGTTGCTCGTGCAGATCCATCGTTTTCGTTACTAACTCAGAGCCAATGCCTCGGTTCTGAAGTTCCTCGCGAATGGCGGTGGTTCGAATCACACCAATATGTTTCGCGTCGAGGAGATCGCGGGGATAGTCAGTGGTGTCGATATTCAGGTACGACGCAAGGCGGGATTGACTGAATACGCCACCGATACAGATCCCGACTGGTTTTTCGAGGATGCCATCCGGGAATTCTGTGAGTCCACGTGTGCGGCCACTCGGCCCTTCAGGTAATGATGTGTAAAACACAGCAACGGGTGGATCTTCGTCCGCGTTTTTATCTGGGAAGGCAACGCCCATGAATAAGCTCCCGCCGGGTTCAACGCATTCCCGGATTTGCTTATCAGTGAGGTATCCTTTACCGAGTTGGTTATTGACGATGGATTGGAGTGTGTCTATATGCCCACGAATTAGGTCTGGGTGGGCGAGATACGAGTCCATATGAAGTTCATTTGAATGGTGTCAGGCACCGACTAAAAAGTCATCCCCTCCGCGAGATCCAATCACCAGAAACAACATCAGGCCGCGTTATTCCGCGTTTTCGCCGGGTGTGCGGCGTTCCCGGGAGTGCTGATTTTTCATTGTTTTCACGATGTCCATCACGTCATCTGACCGTGGCATATACCGGAGTTTCAGGTCTTTTTCTTCGGTCCCCGCATCACTGTGAATCCGGATGTGCCCAACGTCGAACGGGTACAGCCACAGCGGTTTGAGGTGATCCGGGTCAGCGACTTTCTGGAAGTGAATCGGGTCATCCTTCCGCACCCATTTATCGAAGACGCTGTGCCGGTGTTTGATGTAATGCGTTGTGATGAGGTAGAACGTCGTGCGGAACTTGATGTACTCGAACCCGATGAACCCGGCTCCAGACGCGACTAACCCACCAACGATGTACAGCATCTGTTTCTGTTCGAGATACGGTTGCCATTCCAACTCGAAAAACATCGCAACGGCCCCTGCAATCATGATAAGGCCAGTGAGGATGCCTTTCCAATACACAATCGGGTGCGGATGCGTGACAACTCTCGGTTCTTCATTCGGTTGCGGCTCGTACCAATTCGGGAAGCGGGGCGATGAGGTCATGTCTTCACCGGTAGCACACTCTAACCATGGATAGGGCTTTCCCGTCACTTTGTAGAAAATCTGCGTCGCGCCGAGTCAGTTAGCTGAATGCAGGCGGTAAGCCCCCTTCCTCAAAGAGCGAACGGCGTCAGCCGTGAGCGAGTAGGGTGGGGTAGTTCACTCGTCGTTGTTTGTATCTTCGTCATTGCCGTCATCTTCAGTTTCAAGTCCCGTGTCAGAGTCTTCATCAAGGAACCCGGAATCTTGGAGGTCCGTGTTGATGCCGCCCATGTCTCCCGTGTCGACATCTACGTCACCGACATCGAAGTGCCCTAACAGTTCACTGAGGTTCGTTGCGCGTTCAGCAAGCGTCTGTACGGACGTGTTGATTTGGTGTGTGGACGACGACTGTTCTTCAGCTGCTGCCGAGACAGAACTTGCCTGTTCAACTGTCTGCCCACTGATTGATGCGACTTCATCAACCATGTCTTCGATTTGATCTGTCGACGTCTTCTGTTCATCAGTCGCAACGTCAATTTGTTTCGCAGACCGGGTTGTTCCGGAAACCTTCCCATTGATGTCCTCTAATGCGTGCAGAGCTTCTTCGATTGTCTCACTGCCCCGATCAACCGTTTTCTGCGCTTCCGTGATGTCTTCCGCAGTTTGTTCGGTCTTCGATTGAAGATCGCCCAGCGAGTGTTCAATGTCGTCTGCTGCATCAGTGACCTTATCGGCGAGATTCTTGACTCGTTCAGCAACGACCGCGAATCCATCACCGTCTTTTCCAGCGCGCGAGGCTTCGATTGAAGCGTTCAATGCGAGCATGTTCGTCTCCTCAGCCATCTCACTGATGAATTCGACAATCTCACCAATCTCATCCATGTCTTCAGTGAGGTCTTGCATCGTTTCGGACGCATCCCCAGTCTTCGATTCAATGTCTTCCAATACCTCACTGGCGTTTTGCGCCGCTTCTTGCCCTTCGGAACTCCGCTCCTCAGTGACTTCCGCTCGTTCAACTAACTCATTCGCGGATTCAGACACCGTAGCGTTTGTTTCCGCAAGTTCCGCCATTCCAGTCGCAATCCCATCGAGGTGGTTGTTTTGGTTTTCAACACCGGAACTAATCTCTTGAACAGAGTCAGTGACTTGTTTACTGGCCTGATGAATTTCCTCGGTTCCAGCTGTCGCTTGTTCACTTGCAGCTGTGACTTCTTCCCCGAATTCGATTGCTTCCTCAATACTTCGCTGGAAGTCATCCATCATCTCGTTGAACTGCGATGCAAGATTCGAAAGTTGACCAACTTCGGTTTCAGTGTCCATTCGAACCGTTAAGTCGCCTTCCGATACGTCTTTCATCACGCTTTGCTGCTGTTCAACAACCGTTTCAAGTTCCTGATTCCGATTCCGTGTTTCACGGATTTCGGATTCAAGTGACGAACTCATCGTTTGAACAGTGTCGAACAGATCCCCGAATTCATCCTCGCGGGATAGTTCAGTTACTTCCGGATTGTAATTCCCATCTGCAACTTCAGTTCCGTATTCGCGGAGGCGACTGATTGACTGAAGGATGTCGCGGCCAATGATTCCCAGTACAGCTGCGATTGTTGCCAATGAGACGATGATCAGTATGGCGACCTGATCGGTGATTGTTCGCTGAAGGTAGTATGCGGACGACGTCGGAGCCTGACTGACAACAATATGCCCGGTTTGATCGAGACTGGTGATGCCAGTGACTTGTTCATTGCCATTGTACGTGACGGTGTCCGTGAACTGGTTCGTTTGGAACGTGACGCTGTTCTCTTGATTCGCTAAGTCAAACACGTCTTCGTTCGTGATGCCAAGCGTGTTCGAATTTTCACCGATGGTGTTCGGAACTGAGGACATAACGACCGTTCCCTCGCGATTCGTGACGATTGTGCGTCCGTTCGCCGGGGTGTTCAGCATGTTCGATGCTTCATTCAGATTTGCTTCAAGAACCAGCACCGAATTCTCATTCGGGAGTGGTGTGTAGAAGGCTAATGCCATCGATTCAGTGGAACTGGATTCATACGGACCCACCCAGCCGACTTGACCTGCATCGACAGTCCCAATATTTTCGTAGTCAATGTCTGGTAGTGACGTATCACTGGAATCGGTGCCCCGGTAAGCGTCATTGGTTGTCGTTTCAACGCCCCCGGTTTCCCCATTGATGATGTGAATTGACGATAATTCTTCGGGGAGATTCGAAACCCGTGATTCAAGTTCGGCGTCGCGGTTTTCAGAGTCACTAAGGAATTCGGAGAGGTATTGGGTTTCGCGTTCCGTGTTCGACATCCATGATTGGACTTGGGTGCTTTGCGCGCCGGAGAACTGCTTCAGTTCCCCGCTTGTTTGACCTTCTAAAATCCCTTCCGTTTGGACGACTGTGACTGCACCCATCGATGCAATCACTAAGAACACAATTGCAGCTCCGATGCCTAATTTGTATAAGACATTGAGATTGCGGTATCGGCCCCATACTTTGGATAGGTACGGGATGTCTTCTAAGGATGGAATTAATTGTTGGAGTTCGGGACTCATCGTTTACTGAGTGTGGTTCAGGTCCGTGTTTTAATCTTCCCGTGCCATTCGCCCGGATTTGATTGCGGATTGGCAGTTGCCAACCAAGCCTTTTGTCCGGGGGATTTAGACACCGGAGTACTGTATGCACAATACAACTGTTTCTCGGCGACAAGCACTGAAGGGAATTGGCGGTAGTGCGGCGCTTGTTTCGCTGTCTGGCTGTTCTGCACTTCCGGGTGGCGGGAGTGAATTCGAATCGCAGATGGAAACTCTCCGAACACAGTACCAGAAGTACGATAACAACATTGAAGCGGCGCTTTCGGATGGGTACACTGCTATTCTGGGGCCGATGGTTCCGGGGATGGGGTGGCACCTCATCAATCACGAGGAAGGCCAACGGCAAATCGAAGAAGGCTTTGATCCGGAAACGCCGAACGGTCTTCTGTACGACAATGAACGGAATCTCGGCGGGGTAGAATGGAGTTTCCCCGCAGAGAGCGTTGGGACTCCTGACATTTTCGCAGACGACAACGTGGATGCTCAAGAGCGTTGGAAAGTTCATGAGGCTGCGTCTCACGTCTACGCGAATGGGAATGGAGAACAAACCAACCGTGAAGACCTGACGGTTGATGACATGTTCAAAAATCAGAACTGGGCCGAGTTCTTGCCTGCGAGAAGGGATCTGGAAGCTGGGCAGACTCTTGACACTGCATGGGGTCGGCTAATTCAAGATCAAAGCCAGTTAGAAGACACCGAAGAGCGAGTCATCGACTTCGTTACTCATCACCCGGATCTTCTGAATCTCATCGCATGGGTGTTCGCTGAGAACGAAAACGGGATGATGGCTGAAACACACCCGGAATTCGCACAACTCTAATCCGCAGAGACTTGTGTTGAGGTTGTGTTTTTGGTTTCTTCTGCGGTTCCGACCGTTCGATTCGGATTGATATACCCGAAAAGCTCCGTCTCCAGGGCTTCAACTGCTTCTGGTTTCAATTGTGCAACGGTCTTTTTTATTTCATACTCTTGAATCGGCAACACCGTCCACGGTGAAGCGTAACTTTTCTCGTAGAGGTTATTATATTCGAAGAAATCCTCAGTTAGTTCGATCCCGCGTTCATACTGCTTTGTCGACACGGACATGCAGATGTACTGCACGCCGTAATTAGGGTGTGAAGAGTTATTCAAAATAATATGAGGGCGGTGGGATTTGTCGTTGTGGTGGAATTTGTCTTCGGCGATGACGATAGCACCTTGTTTCAGCGTCATAGGGAGTCACAGTACCATATCTTACGCTGGTATTTGAATGGTTGCCCCGACGATGCCTCAATTCACTAAAACAAGTTGCGACTCACAGCATTTCGTCACTTGTAATCGGGATGAGTTGCCGATCATCGACAATAATGGCATCAACTGCCGCAATGGACTGGTCGTTAGAGAACCAGTGACTTGGATTGGTAGGTGGGAGGCTATGCGTGTGTGCGTTGAATAATACGTATTCGAGGCGAAGGTACGTTTGTGTGTCCGAGTCCTCTATCGCCTTTTCAACGCCGTTTTGGAATTGGTCTGTTGAGAATCTGTATGTCACCCATCGTTGGTCCGCAACTGGATTTAACTGCATTTCTCCAACTGGGAAGTTGATTTCTAACTCATTACTCGGGTCGACGAGACTTGGACGAAGGCAAACCGACCGAATCGTTGTTCCGGTGTTCCCCCATTCAAGCCGGACTGTTGCTGGGGTTGTTTCCTCGGGGGGCTCCAAAATCACTGAGATTGTTGTTTCATTCCGAATTAGATGTGGTTTTGAGGCTGAAAGCACCATGTCACTGGCAGTGCTTTGGCAGTGGTGAAAACTGATGCGGTTCTGTGTTTTTCTGTTCGCGCACGCATGGGAGGTTTAGACGATGATAGGTGTTCAGGGCGAGTTACGGAATTCAGCATGACTCCCAAACCACAAAACTGGGAAAGGGGCGTTTGGTGGGTTCTAATACCGGTTCAGGTTACGAGGCATCGATACAGAATCCTTTTTCCGTATCCGATAACACCCAAAGGTATTCAAATAGGACGGTGGGAGAACCACATAGGTTCCTGAGTGAACACGCGGTTCTCATCAGGACCAAAACACAACTAAAAATGACAACAAGCCGCACCAAAACTCTCGGTATTCTGCTTGCAGTCTTCGTTGTCGCCATCAGTATGGTTGGGACGCCCGCCATGGCCGCCCACAACACTGATGACGTCAACAGCGGGACTCTCGCAGACGGCGACCTCGTCTGGGAAGGACAGACCCTTCTCTACCAGGACGCCTCGTATAGTGACACAACCGCTGAACTCCGCACTGTCGAGGATGGTTCCTCGGGAGACCTTGTCTCCGAACTCACTGTTGACGCCGACGGCCACATCGTCGTTGACACGGCTGACCTGAACGGTCAGTACCAGATCGAACTCGACAACGGAACGAACACGGACACGGTTCAGTTCGAAGTCTCCGAGCAGTCCCTCACCGCGTCCCCTGCGGAAGATGAGGACGCTGAAGTGACGAACTCGGAGAACGGTAACGACGCCATCTCTGGCATCGACATCGAATCCAACCGTGCTTCGTACCCGATCAAGATCAGTAGCGCGGACCTCAGCGACGATGACCTGGCGCAGGTTATCTCCGCGACCGGTTCCGTGAACGATGACAGCGAGTACGTTCTCGCCTCCGATGTCAGTGACGGTACCTTCAACTTCAACTTCCAGAATCTCGATGCTGGAGACTACAGCTTCACCGTTGAAGGCACCGCAACTGGTGTTTCGGACACCTTCACGGTCACCGTGAACGAAGCGAGCGACGTTGACGCGAACTTCGATGCGTCGACGTACAACGAAGATGTTGGCGACACCGCTGAGTTCACCGTTGAACTCGACAGCACGTCGTCCGCTGATGTTGTCCTCGGCGACGAGGCCGACATGGGCTACCAGCTCGACATGACGGTTAATGACAACGACGATGACGGCGAAGTCACCGTCGAGTTCAACTCCTTCCTCGCTGGCGAAGACACCACCAACACGGATGTTGTCTCCATCGCTGACGAGGATTCGGATGACACCGTCACCATCAACTCCGAAACCAACGGCCTCTCGGACAAGCTCGCGTCTGGTTCCTACAGTCTGACGACTGTCGTGGAAGGTGAGGATAGCGACGTTTCCATCCTCGCTCTTGACCAGATCAACGACGGCTCCGCGTCCACGCACGTCCTCCCTGCTTCCGCTGACTCTGACGAGGCGGAAGACTTCAAGAACGCGGAAGTCGCTGACGCCGTCGCTGACGGCGATCAGGCCGTTGTCGCGTTCGACCTTGAGGGCACTGAAGGCTACCTCAGCGACTCCACCACCGCAATGGACTTCGATGGTGACGAGGACACCCCCGGTATCGAGGGCCTCACGCTCACCCTCGAACAGTCTGATTCCGCGATGAATCAGGACCCGGCTCAGGTTGACCTCTCGAACGTCAAGTACGTCGACGCTTCCGACGACGACCGTCTCTACTTCGTTGTTGACACCGCCGCGCTCGGTGGCAACTTCGAAACGGACGACACGATCAACGCGAACCTCGATGTCTACGAGAAGAACCCCTACGTCGAGGATGAAGACGCTGAGTACACGCTCTCGTCTTCCTTCGATCTCGTTGAAAGCGATGTCGACTACGACGCTGAGGAGAACGACGATGGTGACCTTGTCTTCGAACGCAGTAACGAAGGCCAGCTCACGATCTCCGGTGAAACGGATCTCGCCGACGGCACGGAAGCCAACGTCGAGGCCCGTTCGGATTCGACCCCGTTCTTCCAGTCTGAGTCTGTTGAGGTTGACAACGGCACGTTCTCCATGACGTTCGATGTCTCGGAGGACGCCGTTGACGCCGACGACTTCGCCGTGAAGTTCGGCAGCCTCGAAGCGCAGGACGCGGTCGTCACGCAGGCCGAGCCGCCGACGCCCGCGACGTTCGAGGTCTCCGACCTCACCCCCGGTGACGTTTCCACGACCACTGACGACGCCGGTGTCGTGAACGTCGAAGCCGTCGTCGCCAACACTGGCGAAGTTGCCGGTGAGCAGTCTGTCGAACTCCGCGTTGACGAGGAAGCCGTTTCCTCCGAGAACATTTCGCTTGACGCTGGCGAAGACGCCACCGTTGAGTTCGAGTTCGATGCGTCTGAGTACGACGCGGGCGAGTACGCCTACGGCGTCTACTCTGACGATGGCGATGCGTCCGCGACGCTGACCATCGACTCGGTTGAGGACACCCCGTCCGACGACTCCGAGTCCGATGACTCCTCGTCTGACGACTCTGATGCTGATTCCGAAGACTCCTCGTCTGACGATTCCTCGTCTGGCGACTCTGAGTCCACGGAAAGCACGGACGACTCGACGCCCGGCTTCGGTGCGGTTGTCGCGCTGACGGCGCTCGTCGCTTCGGCGCTCGTTGCTGCCCGCCGCCGCGACTAACGCTGTAAGCGTTTCCGGTTGAGGTTCCGTTCTTTGCCTGCGCGGTTCTTTTTGCACTGATTTCCGTTCAGAGTCACAACTCCATTCCTCGATAACCTCGTTTTTATTAGCGTGTGTATCGAACCGTTAGTTGACGAACTATGAACACCACTGCGCTGATCATCCCCTGCCGGGAGTCTCCAAGATAGGTGCCTGAATACAGAATAGTCCGGCTTTCCATTCAGGATCCAAGTCGGAGGCAGTACAGACAGCTTCACCGTTGACTGTACTGGGTAATCGATATGGGTCCACGTCTATATTGGAGTTAGTGATACAGTTCACTGCACGACTACAGAGGAGGGGCAACCAGCTTCGCTGTATTCGGCAGTGAACCGTGCCGGAGAACCCATTGGTGTGGGTTCACTGGGCGTCATTGACTATGAAGAATAGGCGAATGCGAATTCGTTCGTTTGAAACGTTTCTGGTTGTTCACGGTGCCAATTTGGGCGGTGCAGGTTCGATTCCTGCGATTGGCTTATGCGAGCCGAAGTGATTGTGTGTAATCAGTGTTCGGCGATTTTGGGGAGGCCGGAACGATACGATCAGCCGCCGGTTTCAATGGAGGAGGTATTGCAGGCTGAGGATAAGCAGATTGACCGGGAATTTGCGGATGGGTGGTTGTTGTCTGTGTTCCCAGATCCGTCTGATCCGGTTGCGTTGACGAAGTGGCATCGGTGCCCTGACTGTTGGTGACGGAACTGTGTTTTTCTTCGCCTTCGTTTTCGGGGTGGTTTGAGGGGTGTTTATATACGGGGCGTCTGGCGTGAGTCACTGAAGATCCGGGTTTGGGTTCTTCTCCCACCGGTTTTGTCGGTGGTTAGGTGGTGATTCAATCATGTGTTTATATACATACCTCGGCACACATGTGGATTTAAATAGGGTCATCTGGCTATAATGATACACAATGAACCAGAATCGCGAAAACGAGCGAAATGCGTCTTCGAGCAGTATGAAGAATCCAGACGAACTCACTGAAACGCTGAAGCCCCACTTCGAAAACGTCAGTCTATCCGCAAACATCAACCCGACTGTCGTCCTGGACGTGAAGAGTGACGGCATCCTCGTTGGTGCGCCAGTCCACATCGACCGAACCACTCCACCCAACGGATTCAGTCTCCCAGAGATTATGTGGGACATCGCTGTTCGAGCAAAGAAGACGGACACGCTCGAAAAGCAGTCCGATGAGATGACGGCGTTCTTCGATCACAAGGGCTGCCCGGAATGCGCGTCCGTCATCCACGATCCAGACCACGACCAGACGTGGTGTCCAGACTGCGATGACGCGGAGCTGTCCGTGGTGAACGTTCCAGACGAGATGCACATCAAAGAGAAAATCAACTTCCCGGAGACCGTCACTCCAGTACAGACCAATGACGAGTTGGAACAGGCGCTCCGGCTCCTGTTCGACACGACGGACATCAGTCTGTAGTCACTGCCCCTACCGACGTCTTTTGTAGCCCTCTATTTCACTGAACTGCTTCTCGTCCAACCCGAGGTTTATTTTCGAGCGCCTCGCTATACCGTATATGGCGAATGATCTAACCCGCCTCCCGTTCCTTGATGCTGCAAAGGAACAAATCCAGAAGTACGACGATGATATTTCCCAAATCGCTGGTGAAGATGGGCACACGGCACGTGAACGAGCGATTCAGCGAGTGAAATCCGCAATTACCAATGGGACAAATGGGTATGAGGAATGGAATACTGACCACGGGCAAATCAGCGAGAAAAATGAGTTGTTGTCGTATCCGTTAGCTCGGATACTCATTTCCATGCTTGGGGATGACATTGCTACGAAACGATTCATCGATGCTGAAGCGACATCTGCAACCCAGCATTTCGAAGGCCTGTCCGAAAAATCGAGAGGGGATGCTTTGGAACGCGATCGGGGACTCGCAATTCAGTCGTTTATAGAGGCGCTTCGGTATGATGATGCGATTTCGTATTTGGGGTTGGAGAATAACACTCATCTGTACGAGATTGACGCAGTGACGTATCTCGAAATCACTGGGGGTGAATCCAGTGACTGGCATATCGTTTCACAGGGAGTGACTGATGGTATCGTCACGGTGTCTGAAGACGAACTTGTGGACTTATTCCGGGTGTTGATTGAATCTGAAGTCGGGAAGAACCTCCCGCACCATGTCCCGGAGCCAATCAAGCAGGAATTCCAAGTTGAGAAAGCAAAACTTAGCACGCACATCAAAGACATTGAACGCGCTGACACCCGGAGTATCAGTGAAATCACTGTATCAGAATTTCCGGTTGAAATCAAAGACCTGATCGAGAAGGCTCGGGATGACGATCTTGTTTTTGGTGGTTTGGAATGGCACACGGTTGTGATGTTCTTAGCGAGTTGCGGTGCTTCCCCGGACGAAGCCGTGGACATACTGGAACTTGATGGGGCGATAGCCGATCACGTGAAAGCAAAGATTCAGACACTGAGCGGTGAAGAAGGTCATTCATTCCTTCGAGCGCCGAGTTTCGAAGCGTTAGAACAGAACAACGTGATCCAAGAGAAGAACCGGTCGCACGACACCCCGCTCGTTGAATACGAATCCCGTGTGTCGCAGTAGTCACTGAAACTACTGGGAGGGGCGTGTTTTTCCACCGTATTTTAGGGGAGCGCACAGTAGACAGACGTAATGGTTGAACTTACTGGCGTGTGTATGGTTGGGTATCCATGTGCTGGGAAAACAGAAGCGAATCACGTTGCTATGCAACGCGACATCCCGACATTCAGCATGGGGGATTTGGTTCGGGAACGAGTCGCTGAAGAACACGGCGTCGATGCGCGGCAAGACGAAGATTTAGTCGGGCGATTCGCAACTGAACAGCGAGCGGAACATGGGCAAGGTGTTGTTGCGAAGTGGTTGATTAACGATCTCCGCGAGTTCGAACAGTCGAACTCGGAGTCTGCGGACGTGGTGCTGATTGATGGATTACGGTCAGTGGATGAGATGCAGGTTCTTCGCGAGGAATTATCGGAGTTCCTGTTAGTGTACGTCTTCGCCCCGTTTGAAGACCGAATTGACCGTATTATTGAGCGCGGTCGTGGCTCCGAAGCCGAATTCATCGGTGATGATGGGGTGGTCGATCGGGAGAAAGCTGTTGAGTACCTTTCGAATCGAGACGCGCGCGAGGATTCATGGGGATTGCAGAAGGTTGTGGATGAGGAACTGTACGACATCCGGGTGGATAACACGGAGTCTGTGGAGGCATTTCATGATTCTATTGACCGTGTTTTGGGTGAAATCTAACTGAGAGGTATCGTTGAGACTCGGGTTTTTACTGAATTAGGCCGTCGGCATCTTCAATGCGTGTAGCCTCACAGCGAATTTGGATGAGAAACCAATCGGTGGTGTCTCTATGACTTCGGAACTATCGGGCGGTGAACAGTACGACGATGTGGTGGATTCTGGCGGAACAGTGTTTCTGCTCAGTGCAGCTGCACTCGTCGCTGCATTATCAATCTACCACCTCGGGTTTGAACTGGGGCGGTTCCGTGTCTCACTTCTCCCGCCGGAAACACTGCTTGCTCGCACCCCCATTGAAACTGGAATATCTGCAATTGCGATTCTGGGCGGGACCATTGGATCAATCGCAGTGACGAGATTCATGGTTGGGCGCAGTATTCTGTTAACAGTTCCATCGAACACTGTAGGGCGGCGTACTGTTCAACGCCTCCAGATTGCTGTTCCTGCCATGATAATGTTCTATGCGGTACTGGGAATTCCCCACCTAATGTTCCCAGACGCAGGCGTTGCGGGGGCAATTGCGGTTATTCAAGTTTTCCTTGCAATTGCCGTGGGTGGTGTCTGCGGGCGAGAACTACATCGGAAACTGTGGGCGCGACACACCTGATTCGGACTCCGAGTCTACCGAGGGCATTTGAACACCCCCTGCGTATAGGAAGATGAACACAGGTCCGTCATCAATACCTGACCAACGATTACTCACTTATGTCCACAACTGACATCGATGCTGACACCGATGCTGAACCGGGCGCTGACTCCCCGTCAATTGACCGAATCACCAATCACGAGTCACTGCTTTCCGATATTGTTCCGAACGCCGGGTTCTCAGCCGGGTACCTGAAACCGTTCGGATTTGAAAACGCCCCTGAAAAACTCGAAAAACGCATCAATAACGCCGGGGAGATCGACCGTGAAGTTCTTCCAGACGGCGGTGGGGTGTACACGTTCTTCAACCCGGATGGAAGCACGGCCTATACTGTGAATCTCGATGGGCAAGATGAACGGTATGGGCAACGAACAGTGTGTGGGTGCCCGGATTATAATTACAGCGCGGCTGACGGCGGATTCGATTGTAAGCACGCAGTGTACGTGAAACTGTTAATCGCAGCTGGGTACCTGCCTCCGATTGAAGTTAATGATGTCCAGCAGTGGATGGGGATCCGGCTTCAGTTGTTCGAGCGATTCGTCACCGGGAAAATCGAGAACACGATCAGCACCGTGATTCGAGAGGAACTCACAGAAGTGCTTGAACAGATCGAATCTGAAAAACAGATCCCGGAGGAAACATCGCTTATTGAGTTAGAAGCGGCTGTGGATGACGTTCTCTTGAACTAACCCGAGAGTTACTACGGTTGTTCTGTAAGCCCCCAACGCTTTAATCTGGACCGGGTTTATCACCGGTATAGAAGCAAGGCCAGGCACCTGTTTTGCCCTTCGTGGACTGGTGTAGTCCCGCAGGTCACAGCAAGTTCCTTCGGCCTACCAAAAGTATCCGAGAACGCTTCAAACACACCTACAACTCAATCATGGATGACATAGTTCAGGACGCGGTGGAGAACAAGGAACAGGAAGACCGGAAGTCGAACGTTGACACAGCCACTGATGACAACGACTTTGGCGAGCCGCGAATTGTCGTTGTCGGCTGCGGCGGTGCCGGGAATAACACCATCAACCGACTCTACAACATCGGGGTTGACGGTGCAGACACGGTTGCACTGAACACTGACAAACAGCACCTCAAGCAGATCCAAGCCGACACCAAGATCCTCGTCGGGAAGGAGCAGACGAAGGGGCTTGGCGCGGGCGGTGAGCCGTCTATTGGTGAGAAGGCAACGAAGCAGTCTGCCAGCACAATCAAGGAAGTCCTCGGTGATGCGGACATGGTGTTCATCACTGCGGGGATGGGCGGTGGCACGGGTACTGGCGCAGCTCCGGTTGTCGCTGAGGTTGCGAAGGACATCGGCGCGGTCGTCATGGCGATGGTGAGTACGCCGTTCGATGTTGAACGCGCTCGCCTGAACGCTGCGAAGGAAGGCTTGGACAAACTCACTGCGGAAGCTGATTCGGTGATTGTTCTGGACAACAACCGACTCCGAGATTACGTTCCGAATCTCCCGCTCGGTGATGCGTTCTCGGTGATGGATCAGATCATCGCGGAGACTGTGAAAGGGATCTCGGAGACGATTACGCAGCCGAGCCTGATTAATCTGGACTACGCGGACATGGCGAACATCATGGACAGCGGTGGGGTGTCTGTGATGCTCGTTGGAGAGTCCAAGGACAAGAACAAGGTCGATGACGTGGTTGATAACGCGATGGAACACGCGCTACTGGACGTCGACTACCGTGGTGCGACTGGCGGCCTCGTTCACATCACAGGTGGGGAGAACCTGACGCTCGATGAGGCGCAGGGGATCTCTGAGAAGATCACTGCCCGCATCCGCGATAATGCGAATCTCATCTGGGGCGCTCGTATTAACGAGGACTACAACGACAAGGTTCGCGTCATGGCGATCATGACGGGTGTGCAGTCCGATCAACTCCTCAGTTCGACCTCGGAGAAGAAGGCGCAGCGAGCGCGAGAAGTTGAGCAGACTTCGTCTGCGACTGGCGGGATTGACCGGATTGGCGACTAACGGTACAGATCGGCGATAAGGCGGTCCGTGTCGTGAATCGTGCCGTGAAACCCGGTGATTTCAGTGACTTCGGCGATGCTGACTTCTCGTGTATCAATCCAGTTCCGAACGCGGTCTTCAGTCACGGTTCCTGTTTGAAGCGTTCCGTAAGCATCGTCGTCGTGCGTCACTTGGAAAATAGGCTCCGACTCGGTTCTCTCGCCGAGATACCGGACATGAAGCGTTACCGCGCCGTCGTTTGTGAGTGTTACTACCAGTTCTTTATCGTTCGTAATGGTGTCGAGAACACTGTCTGGGGTGTGTTGTGGTTGGTCTTCGGTGTTCATGGATGCAGCCTGTGACATACTACGTCTCACTGCATACAGCGACTTAAACAACCGTTGGACGATGTCTGTGGTTGAGCGAGAGACTCAAACGACTCCCCGGTGCAGAGGCTGGAATATCACTCCATATATGCGTTCAATCGCGTTTGAGCGGTATCGCCTTGACAGAAGTATTCCGGAACGAGGTACGTGAGGAAATGGTATATCACCATCATCACAATCGGCCCGAAGAACACACCGTACCACCCGAAGAGTAAGGCCCCAGTGATGTACGCAACAATTAACAGAGTGACGTGGACGGTGCGTCCGGACACGTAGCTGCGGATGAATAAGTCACTGAAGCCATCGATAACTGTAATCACGATAGCGAAATACAGCGCAGGGAACCACCAGACTTCAGCAACCGTGAGTTGAGATGCATGGTAGGTGAGGTATCCGCCGAGAGGGAGGTACACGAGTTTCAATCCAATGACCGGGATCATGCTACTGACTCCGGTGAGAATCCCTGCAAGAGTCGGGAACGGAACAATGAGTCCGGGCGGGGAGATTGTGTTGAGGGCGTTGTAGATGAGCGCGGAGAATAACGCGATTACGATTGCGTGAAGAAGGTTCCCGAAGAAGACGTTTTTGAGATCGTGGTCAATCCGTCGCAGATATTCTTCGAGAATGTTTGCGTCAGTGTCGAACACGGCGAGGAACCAATTCCGGAGTTTTTCGCCATCGCGGAGTAAGATAAACACCACTGACAGAATCACCACGAGATGCATAACAAACTCCCCTGCAACGCCGATGTAGTCGTATGCTGTTTGGAGCATCGCGGAGGCTTCAGTCACGTCTGTTTCTGAAATGAATTGGTATGGGTCAATACCGAGAATATGGGTGTCGAATAACCGTGTCAGATCACTACTGTAGATGTACATTTCTTGGAAGGCAATCAGAACTGTGTACGAGACAAGCGCCAGAATCGGGATTATGAACGTTAGCACAGAGACAATTGCGATAAGCGATGGGTGGTTTGTTCGGTTTTCAAGGCGGCGATAAAGGGGCCGAACACAGTAGTACAGGAACACAGTCATGACGAGAATGCCGAGGAATTGACTGGCAAGATACCCGAGGAACGCAAGAATCAGGAGGAGTGCAGTAGAGAAAACCGGGTTTTGACGCAGGATCGCTGTTGTACTCATAGATATGTGGATATAGTTTCCATCCGGTGAAAAGGTATCCCCCTGACTGTTGTTGAGTTTCGAATCGCCCGTGCTACTTTTGGAGTGCTGGTTTGAACGGCTTATATGCATGATTTAAACGGTTTTGAGCGAGATGCATTGTACTGCCTTGCAGGGTTATCCAAACCGAACGGGAACGAAATCCGTGAGCAACTGGCGGAGTATTACGACACAACGATTTACGATAACCGTCTGTACCCGGCGCTGAAATCATTGAACGAAAAAGGGTTAGTGAATGTTGCAGCAGATGGGCGGTCTAAGCGGTATTCTGTCACGCGACGTGGAACATTAGCGTTAGAAGAGCGTCGGCGGTGGGAGAATACCCGGGGCGATCTTGAAGAGTAAGCTACCACGGTCTGAAGACCCGGGTTTCCGCCTTGCAGTCATTATGATCCGTGGGTGTTGAAAGGGATTGGTGAGCTGCGTTATTCTTGTTTGAAGTCTCCGTCACATCCGATTCGGGGGCACACGTCGGGTGGATTTTCTGTGCCTCGGTATTCGCCGATGTGGTTGCATTCCGAATTCTGACAAGCGTAGATGTTGAGTTCTGCCATTGTTGTGGATTTGTGTTGAGGTGTTGACTGCCGTTGTGTGTTCAGTATCAATTCCTGTTCGAGGAAAGTCGTTTACTTACTAACAGGTGGGCTGTCTTTGTGTGGTTGGCACTTCAATTCCTTCCTTTAAAAGTTTATTTGGCGTGGAAGCCGTGTTTCAAAGCGATTCAAACCTGAACTCTCGGGCGGTAAAAACAACTAAAAACGGCGATTTCACAGTGAATTCGCATTAAAATACATTGAGGTATAAGTACGGACTCATTCTGAGAATATCATGTATGCAGGCACATACAGAACCTCAATCGAAGAACTCGAAGAAAGAACAAGTCATCGAATACCTGCGAACAAACATTGAAGGGACTCAATTCCTCAGTAGTCGTGATGTGACTGACGCCGTTAATCTCTCCGCGAAGGAGATTGGGTCAATCCTCTCCGAACTTAGCTCTGCAAACGCAACTGGCGTTACTGTGGAGGCGTGGTCGTACACGAACAGCACCACGTGGCGTGTCGAGTCTCACCACTGACAGCGGCATAGAGAAGGGACTATTCTTGTTCCATTCGCGTCCTTCAGTGTCATCAATCGAGGGTTCAAGCCGGTGGATGACTTACGTTGATATACGCCGATTCAGAAAAGACGCCATGTCAGATTCTACAACCACATCCACCACGGCACCGTCAGACCTTCCTGGTGACACCGTTCTCAAATCCCGTGTTGACACAATCGCAGAAACAGCTGCTCGGATCGCTCACGCGGAGTCAGTGATGTTCATTCCGATGCGGGATTCGGAGTCGCTCGTTGCAACTGGCTTCCTCATCAAGAGCGCGAAAGAACTCGGGATCTCGTTCGAGGTCCAGCCAGTGATCTCGCAGGGAACAGCACTGGACGTGTTTCGAACAGCAGATGCTGATGTTGGAGTCGGGATTGGGGTTGACATCCCTCAAACACTCCCAGACGCGCCCGCGCCAACTGATGTGAAAGACCCAGTACAGGAATTGACTGACGTTGAAGACGATGACTCAGTCGAGGACGGTGATAACGATGATAGCGAGGGTGTTGATGCAACCGCATTCATGGACGGTGGGCCAAGTCAGGGGCAAAATTCGGCGGATGACGAATTGGTTCTTACATCTGTCTGTGGTCCTGATCACCAACACCCGGTTGTTTCTGGGTACGATATTGCAACGCAGTTACTCGCGTATGGGTCGCACACAGAACCGTCACCAATCGCGTGTTTAGCTGCGTTAGCGTCCAGTCCCCGTGTCGCTGCACCGATTTCGCAACTCCGAATAGATAACACCCGGGTCGGGGAGATTTGGGAAGAATCCCCAGTTGAGTTAGATACTCGAATGGGAGGGATTGCGCTTGTGTCCATGCTCGGTCAGGATATAGAACACAGCGTGATTTTCCGGGGGTCGTTCTCTGGGGATAAGACTGAGGCAACGGATCTGCAAAACTCGGTGAAATTCCCTCGGTCGAATATGGATTCGGTGGATTTGAATCAGTTCGAACGCGCGATTGAGGGTCGGATTGCTGACTCAGAGTTGAATGCGGGATGTGATGGAATCCCGGATGGGGTTCGGGAGCGATTCGGATCAGCGACGTGGTTCCAAGACTCTGATTACGGCAAGTTAGCGACACTGGATGGGTTGGGAGAAGTATTCACTTTGATTGGTGATGTGAATACTGAAAAGCTGATTCTGCTTACTGCGGGGTCATTTGACGCAGAATCTGCGTTGTCATTCTGGGAAGACCACGGTGGACAAATTCACGGCCAATTAACAGACCGTGACGTGATTGATGTCGATGGACTCCCAGTGCATGAGATTGATGGATTCATTTTCGCCCCAATCTCCTCGGCGCGAATTGCCCGGTGGTATCTCGAATCGATCCAGGATGTTGGCGTGGTTGCGTCACCGCGCTTTGTGTGTGTTTCTGCACCAGAGGCCGTGTGTGAGGCGGTTCACAGTGAATTGTCGTTGCCGGATGTCCGTGTTGGGTGGTGTGGGGAGATGCTATTCATCCAAGTCGCGGGTGCGTATTCGGGGCCTGAAGAACGGGATGTGATTCTGGAGTCTGTCTCGCGCGCGGTTCGATCTTCCGAGTAGTTCCCGGGGCCGGAATCTGTTTTGAGTTGCCGGGTCGGTACCGTTCCGTCTGTGATCGTGTCAGCGGCAGTGTACTAACCAGTGCGTCATGACCCGCATCAGTGTCGGGACTCAGCCGTTATTATAAAGACACACACCCCCCGGATTTCAGCACTGCCTCGGTGAGAAACTCGCGGAACTGATTCCCGTGCCTAAGCAGGACAGTGGTCACGACCCTCTATCCTGCTAAAATGGCGCAGTACAGTAACACACGTTATATGGAAACTTAAAGGCTTCAACTTCGAGGGCTTCCTTACTATTCTACTAAGTTACATATTAGGTGGAGAATCTGGAGAGTTGGGGGGTTCGTGATTCGGTTCGGCGCTCGACCGAGGAGCAGTGCTGAAATGAGGGGTGTGTGTCCCTATTTAAAGAACGCCGACTCATGACAGGTGGGACAGTCATGGTTGTCATGACGCACCGCCCCCCTGTTGTGACGCTCCGGCGTGTCGGGACGCGAGGGTTTTTAGGTATATCTCACCTCCGTACAAACCACACCACGATGAACCGATTTGAGAGAGTTGACAATATCTTCGAAACTGAGGAACCCTTCCGCGAGAACTACAACCCGGAACGCCTCTATAACCGCGAAGACGAATTAGACGAGTACGCATCGGCTCTCATGCCGGTCGTGAAAGGCGATCTTCCGAAAAACATCTTTGTATACGGGAACCGAGGGACTGGGAAAACAGTTGCCACGAACCACATCCTCGGTGATCTGCACGAGGCAATTGTAGACAAGCCCGTGGATCTCACCACAATCACGATTCAGTGCCGCAGTCTCGATACTTCATACCAACTCGGAATCGAAATTGTGAACGAACTCCGTGAACTCCGAGATGCGCCTGATTTCAGCGAATCCGGGCATTCAAAGCGCGTGGTGTTCAATACGTTATTCGAGGAATTGGATGCGTGTGGCGGCACAATTCTCATCGTTCTCGATGAAATTGACGGGTTAGATGAAGACGAAGATGACCTTCTGTACGAAATCCCGCGTGCAGTTTCCCAAGGAAACGCCACGGAATGCAAACCCGGAATCATCGGCGTGACGAATGACTACAATCTCACCGATTCGTTCGCCCCGGAGACACTGGACACGCTTTGTGATGAAGAAATCCAGTTCGCCCCATATGACCCGGAACCACTGTTCGACATCCTGAAAAGCCGAGCTGAAGCAGGGTTCCGCGATGGCGTTGTTTCTGACGGCGTTCTCCGGTACTGTGCGGCGATTTCTGCGCAGGAATCAGGGAGTGCGCGGCAAGCCCTTCGAATCCTGTACAAAGCTGGTGAGGTCACTCGCGACTTGTGCAGTGATGACGACGATCTCGATGCAGATTCAATCACGACCGATCACGTCGACCGCGCTCAGTACCGCCTCAAGAAACGGAATCTGTTAGAGGGCATTCGGACACTGGACAAACACAGTCATCTCGCCCTCTGCGCAATTGTCGATCTCCAATTCAAGTCTGATGATCCTGTTCGCACTCGTGACATCTATCAGCGATACAGCGCCCTTGCAACTAAACTCGGCGATCGAGAACTCTCCAACCGCCGGTTATTCGACCGCCTCAAAGAATTAGATCGGAATGGGTTCGTCATTTCCACCGTTCAGTCTGATGGGTGTCGGTACAAGACCTATGATATTGACACAGAACTTGAAACGATGATTGACGCATTGAGCGAAGTCCGTGATGACGGCATCGACATGATCACCGATGCCTTCCGCGAGAGAGCTGAAGACGCGAATCTCGTTTCAGCATCCGAGTGAATCGCCTGTTTTCGCCGTCTCGGCAATCGCGTAATGGTTTTCCCCCGTTGGTGTCTCGCTCCAAGTATGCCTACTGCTACCCGCGTGCTTTACGCTGGCCATTCTGAGGATTCAGTCACCACTGTCTCTGAATCCCTCACGGAGTCTCTCCCCGAGTTCTCGATAACAACTGCGATTGAACCGGATACCGTGCTTGAGGCGGTCGATGATGACCGTGTGGACTGTGTGTTTCTGGAAACTCCAGTCACCGAGTTTGGGTCTAATCGGTTCCTTGATCAACTCCACAGCATCGCCCCTGAATTGCCTGTTGTCCTTGTTTCACAGATCAACCGCCTTGGGGATGATTTGTCTGAGGATGATGTAGAGGCGGCGTCTGACGTTGTTCTTCGAACGCATATTGCCTCTCGCCCCGATATTGTTGCAAGTCGAATCGAGAATCTCCTCGAATTACAGGAACGCGGTGCGAAAAACCGAGAGTACGGAATTCAAGAACTACGCCATGAGTCACTGATTGAGGAACTGGAAGTTGCGTTAGGCGATGATGTATCGACGTCGATCCAACTCATCAATCAGTATCTGCAAGAGGCAACAACGTCACTGGATACGGTACTCGATTCTGTTGAGACAGACACGGAGCAATCCTCTCTCCCGGATGAACTTGCAACTGATCTTGAAGACATTCAAGTCCTACTCGATGATGCCGCCTCAAAATCTAACGTAGCAACGGAAACCATCTCGAATCTCCTCACCTTAGTGTCGAACGCCCAGATTGGCGACGATCTCGTCTCTGTTGACCTGCGAAGTCTCGCGGATGATGTCTGGGCGGGCCTCAACACCGAGAATGCGGAGTTATCTGTTGAACCGAATCTCTCCCTTCGAGCGTCCCGTCCTGCTCTCAAAGACCTTCTCCGGGAAGCGTTCTGTAACAGCTTAGAACATGGCCGGACTGCCGATGATGAAATCACGGTTCGGATTGGGATGCTCCCCGATTCTGACGGAATTTATATTGAAGACACTGGAACTGGGTTCAGTGACGATGCGGATCTTGAAACGGTGCTTGATGCGCCGTCGTCCACGGATTCGAATGGGTTTGGCCTCACAATCATCACGCAAATCGCGGATGCACACGGATGGCGTGTTTCAGCTGAACATAATGTAGATGAAGGCGGCGCTCGCTTCGAATTCTACTTGGAGTGACTTCGTGGCGACTCTCCGTTTTGGTCGGTAAACGCAGCAGGGTTTTGCCGGGGACGCTGGTTTATCGAAGCAAATGGTTCGACAGTTCAGTAGTGACTGGGTTCTTGATCTCGACACGGGCGATGTTGTGTACACTGGGAATCTGTTTGATTGGGGAGACACATATCTCCAGATGAATTCGTGGGCAGCTACGGTTGAGGGATTCTGCATCGGTGAGGATGCCGAGGAAGTCACTGAAATTGAGAAACCGGATGGGTACACGTCAATCACGGTCGACATGAAGACGCTCATCGAAATGTACGCGATTGACCGTGTGGTGTGTTTAGAAGAACGCGGTGATACGCTTCACCGCGTTGAAGCACCAACGTAACGCCGAAAAGTGGGTGTACGGGTCTACGCCGCGAGTGACCCTGCGATTTCGTCTTCTGCGTCGATCCGGTGGTAATCCGGATTCACAGTCTCGTCTGCATCGGGGAGCAGGGCAACGACTGTGTAGTCGGCAACGCCCTCGAATTCCTCGATGAACGTAGCGATTCGCCCCGAATCGATGGCTTCCATGGAGTCAATCAGCAGCATCGGAACGTCCTCGTTCACGTCATGCACGAGGTACCCCGTGAGTGCCGTGATGAGGCCGACAACCTCGCGTTCGCTTTCACTGAGACGCCCGAGGTCCTGATCTTTGCTTACTGTCCCATTGATTTCCCGAACGACTTCCATCTTGAATTCATCGAATGCTTCCGGTTTTCCGCGTTTCTCTCCTAACGGCGTAACTTCGATTTTTTCGAGGTTGTCGTATCCAAGCACATCGATGACTTCCTGAATTGTCTCGTTGAACCGATCTGCGAACTCTTTCTGTTTGTCGTGGAGCAGGTGCTGTATCTCAGACAGCTTGTCCGACACTTCTTCTCGTTCCGCTTCTAAGTCATCAATATCACCGTCTTTCGCTTCTAATTTCTCAATCTCCGATTCCGTCTTTTCCAAGTCCTTTCGCTTGTTTCTGACTCGTTCCTCAAGTGCAGACACTTCCGAGGTAAGATCGGTAACGTCACTCTCCCGAGCTTCAGCTGTTTCCTCAACTTTTTCTTCGAGAGTCGATCTTTCGTCTTTTAACTCCGTTTTCTGTTCCTGAAGCGATTCAATATCCTGATCTCTCCGCGAAATCTCTGTTTCCAGATTCTGAATTGACCGTTCTATGTTCGAGACGGTGGTTTCTGCATCTTCAAACTCCGATTTCTTACTTTGAAGATCCGAAATTTCAGAGTCAATCTTCGAGACTCTCTCAGTCGCTTCCTCGAATTCGGAGCGAATAGCATCGTTTTGATCCACGATGCTTTCTGTTGTCGTGTGTTCGCCACACACCGGACAATCAATCGAGTCCCCCTCGGTAAGCTGCCCAGTCAAATCCTCGGCATCTTCTGCACTGCGGAAGCGATCCCGCATCCCAGATTCATTTTCCTCGATGCTCTGAATCGTCTGTTGAATCGACGCAAGTTTCTGCTTGAGCGATTTGATCTGCTCTTTTTCTTTCTGTAACTCGCTGATGCGCCCTTCGATGTCTCCGTCAGGCGATAACTGATCTCGCTGTTCCTTCGCTTCTTCTAATGCCTCTCGTTTTTCTTCTAATTCCTCTTTGGTTTTCTCCCGGGAGTCCTTCTTCCGTTCAATCTTTTCGTTCACATCTGCGATGTCCGTTTTCTTCTGTTCCAGCTTGTCGGACAGTCGCTTCGCTTCCTTCTTTTCTTCCTTGCTGAAATCCCGTTCATCCAGTTCAGCCTGCTTTTCTTCAAACTCTTCCTTTACCTCCTCTAACTCTGATTCGAGTTGATTCTTTTCCCGTTCGAGTTCCGGGAGTTTATCTTGCTTGTTCTTAAGCTCGTTAATCTCGTCTTTCAGATCCCCTTTTTTCTGTAGAAGCTCGCGCTTTTTCTCATCTAACTCGCTTGTATCAACGGGGTGCATCAGTTCGTCTTCTAAGTCACTCTCGAAGGTGTCGTTCGTCGGTTGATTCCGGATGAGACTCCGGATTTTGTTGTGTTCGAGGAGGCTGGCGAATGTATCGACTAATTCACTATCCTCTGTGTATGGGTCACCGCTGTAACTGATCCCTTTTCCTGCTTTCTGGAGGTTGCGGGTGTATGTGGCTCCGTTGAGTGTTAGTTCGACGGATGCTTCTGTTTCATCACCGTGGATGGTCCCCATTCGCCCACCGAGGGCAACGTTCAGGGCGCGTTGCAGTGAGGTTCGGTTGGTTGCGTTGCGTCCGCTGAGGATGTTGACTCCGGGGACGAAGTTGACTTCGGTGTGTTGGATGCCACCGATGTTGGTGACATCGAGCGTGGCGTTTTCTGAGAGTGTTTGCTGCGACATCGTGGCTATACATCTTTGCCAGAGTAACTTAATAGTATCCAAACGCCCGTAAACAGGGGTTTGGAACGCTGAAACTCCAATAACGGGTTTTATTCAGAAGACACTACGCGGCTTCTTGGGCTGATTCTGCCTCCTCAAGATCCGGGGCTGTATCATAACAATCGCATTTCCGATTCCGAAGTAAATCTAATGCACTGTACAACCGCCCACAGTCCCGGCACTGCACTTGGACATTCACCATTACATCAAAATCCCCGATATTCACGAACTCATTCTCCACCAACTTCTCAACTTCACGAGTCGCAACTGATTGGAGTCGCCCAACCAACCCAGTGATTGTTCCCCGGCTATTCTCAATATTGGCTTCGCCGCGCTGTTTCACATCGACATCGAGTTCTTCTTTCAGATAATTGCCAACGGTCTGGTGACTCACAAGGTTGCCCTCCAATTCCCCTACATTGATGCCCATCTCTTTCAGGCGTTCTCGGGCGTCATTAGCCTGTCCACGGCTAATATCATCATCTTCGCGCTTGAGAATTCGGAGATAATTCTCCACTTCACCCGGCAGTAAATCCTGCCCCCTCCGCTCCAATTCCGTTTCCAGAATCCGCTTATTGACATATTGCTTGATGTTGCGGTAGCTTTGCCCCTCATCTTCATACAATCGTTTCATATCCTCGCGAAGTCCATCAAGACTGTATCTGAATACAATCTTATCAATCTTCTTGAAATCAGGCGTTCCACCCCCGGTCGAAGTAGAATCTGAGTCCGTGTTTTCTGAAGTCATACTCCCGTGTAGGGGTGTTTCCGCATTAAAACCCCGAGAATTGTATTGAGTATCTGATGAATCAGGTAGAATTGAAAAAGCATATGTAACGCACTCCCCTAATTTCACCTGATATGGGGCGAATGAACTTCGAGATACCCGATGAAATCAACAAGGAACTTGATAATGAGAGTCGCGAGAAAAACGTTCCAAAGAAAATGATTATCATCGAAACTTTGCGTCAACGATACCGTGACATGGATCGATTAGATTGACTTCTCAACAATTACACGCCTGACGCTTGAAATGCCCTCGCAGAATTTGCAGTAACTGCCGAAAGCCCCGCGTAGATCCCCGCCACCAATTTCACCAGAGCGATGCCAATCCAACTATGCTTACGCTCATCACTGCCCAACTCAGTGTGCGAACCATGCTTCTCCCCACACTCATAGTTGCACTTCCCCTTCTGGTGCTTTTCCACCGAGAACTCCGATCAACACCGGACTCTGCCCGCATCTCGTTTTCTCAGCAATCAGATCAGCCCCCTCACGTTACTGTGGATAGTGATGTTGCGGCAACTCCGTTGTCGCGGATCGCTGGCCTTTCCAACTACACGGAGCCTCCAACTGGGTTGCTCTTCGTTCACCCAATCCAATTGACTCACGGATACGTGATGCGAGACATGGACTTTGCAATCGATATTGTGTTCATCAATAGTGACGGCAAAGTCACTGAACTCTATTCGGACCTCCAACCAGACTCCTCCGATACCTATACCGGGGTTGCAAAACACGTTTTAGAACTCCCAGCTGGATCCGTCGACGCATACGGCATCTCTGTTGGTGACGAAGCCACAATCACGTTCCCCAACGACTCTCCTTCAACTTAGATTAGAATCCGGATTGATTCGTTTCCGCCAATTCCGAAGCGTTCCAGGCAACGTCCCCGATTCTTCACAGACTTCCTCATGATTCGCGCCCGGGCAACAGTCATACACTGCTGCTCCCGCGATTGCGTTTGGACTGCCATTCAGATACTCGTCCCCAGATCGTGCATTCTGGATCATGGCGAACGCAGCTTGTTTGTGGTCTTCTGAAGCCCCAACTGCATCGCAAATCCGGGGAACGTAGTCTTCCGGCTTTTGAGGTTCAATTTCAATCCCGAGTTGCGTTCGGATGTTGAACATCGTTTTCCCAACAATAGATTTGGATTCATCAGCGACTTCAGCGAATTCCCGGATTGTTCGGGGTTCGTTGTGTTTCGATGCTGCAAGATACATCACCGCTGCTTTCACAACGCCATCAGCGTACCCTGTTGTGTAATTGTTCCTGTTGGCTTCCTCGAATAACTCCACAGCTTCTTCGATAACAACTTCACCAACACCGATTTCGCGTTGATACTCTCGGAAATCTTCCGCGTTCATGTCTACACAAAGGCCGTGATTCGATATAAACAACTGTCTCAACGACACCTGTTATTATTCCGATTTCGCCGTTCGTGAACTGTGAATTCAGTGTTCAGAGAATAGACAAAAACACGTATATACCGCCTAAGTCCCCAGCGTTATTGTTCATCAATCCTCAACACACCTGATTCTCTGAAACGGCTGTTTATAGGGGTTTCAAGTGCCGTATCGTCTACAAAGGGTTTATGAATCACCCCGCCATACGACGTGACACTCCGGTCGACCCCGTATTCAGGCGTGTATTTCTGATTCGGCATCGACCGAACATCAATCACATACAATGAGCCAAACGCAACTCAATGCTGACTCTGTGAGTCTCCCCACGAAGCGAACCACAGGAGACACACTCGAAGCGCGTCTGTCCAGTAACGCTTACAACAACATTCTGCCTGCTCGGTACCTCCTCAAAGACGAGAACGGTGACCTCATCGAGCAGCAGGATGAACTGTTCCGCCGTGTCGCCAAGAACGTCGCACTCGCCGAGGCAGTGTACGCTCCCAACTATACTGGGGACATCACTGTCACACCGGGCCAAGTGAAACCGGACCATCCCCGTCGCGATGAACTCATCGCTGATGTCTTCGGAGACGGAACCGATGCGGACGCCGATGTCGAAACGGAGCTAACTCAGGGGAACGTCAACAAGTTCGCGTATGACACCATCGTCCCGGAACTCCCGGACGAGGTCGCCGAACACGTTGAAGACGTGAAGGACACGTTCCAAGAGGGAATGGAGTCCCTGAGTTTCATGCCGAACAGCCCGACGCTGATGAACGCTGGAGACGAACTTCAGCAACTCTCCGCGTGTTTCGTTAATTCTCCGGAAGACAACATCTCCGACATCCACCAAGTCGCTAAGGAAGCCGCAGAAGTCTTCCAGAGCGGTGGCGGTCAGGGGTACGCATTCTGGAAACTCCGCCCCTACGGTGACACGGTCGGGTCGACCGGCGGGATTGCGTCCGGCCCGATTACGTTCATGCGGACGTTCGACCAGATGTGTGAAACAATCGCGCAAGGCGGTGCGCGACGCGGCGCACAGATGGGTGTGATGCGTGTCTCTCACCCGGGCGTGATCGAATTCATCCACGCGAAGAACAAGGACGTGTCGCTGGCGAACACACTGCGGCTGAATGATCCGGACGACTTCACGCACAATTCGTTCAAGGGCGCGCTTGAGGAAGCCCGTGAACTGATTGACGATGAGGGACGGGTTCCGGAACACCTCCGGAATGCCGTTGAGGGGCATCTCTCGAATTTCAACATCAGTGTCGGGATCACGGATGGGTTCATGGACGCGGTGCAGAACGGGGAGTCGTACACGTTCATCAACCCGCGCACGGAAGAACCGCACATCGCCACGGAGGAAACGAAGGACATGTACGAGCGGTATGGTCTCGGCGAGCATGTCGAGGTCGGCGAGGAGCTTTCAATCCCGGCGGAACTCATCTGGGAGCGGATTGTTGATGGCGCTCACGAAAATGGTGAGCCGGGTGTCATTTACCTTGATCGGGTGAATAAGAAGCACTCGTTCCCTGTTGATGTCACCGAAGCTGGCTACGAAGGGGATCATGTCATGAATGCGACAAATCCCTGCGGTGAGCAACCCTTGCAGGAGTACGAAGCCTGCAATCTCGGGCACATCAACCTCTCCACAATCGCAGCCACCGGCAACCACGACTGGCGAGCATTCGACAGTGACGCCACCACCCTCGAAGACTCTGTCTCCGAATTCCTCGAAGAAGCAATCAACTGGGACGACTTCAACAACCGCATCGAGTACGGAACACGGTTCTTAGAGAACGTCGTCACGATGTCCGATTTCCCGGTTGACAAAATCGAAGAAACCGTCGCGAACAACCGGAAGATTGGCCTCGGAATCATGGGCCTCGCGCAACTCTACATCCAACTCGGTGTCAAATACGGCACCGAGGAAGGAAACGAAATCGCGCGCCAACTCATGATGCACATCAACCACGACTCCAAAGACGCCAGCCATGAACTGGCGGGTGAACGCGGGTCGTTCAACAACTGGGACGAAAGCAAGTACGCTGACCCGACGCAGTACGCGGACTGGTTCGAGCATCACACGGGTGAAGACGCCAGCGACTGGGAAGACGGCTACCCAATCCGGAATCACAACACCACAACAATCGCCCCGACCGGAACCACATCCATGGTCGGGAACACAACTGGTGGATGTGAACCGATCTACAACGTCGCATTCTACAAGAACGTCTCTGACGACGTGCAGGGCGACGAGATGCTTGTCGAATTCGATGACTACTTCCTGCGCACCTTAAAGGAGAACGGACTCGACGTCGACGCGGTGAAGCAGGAAGCCGAATCGCAGATGGCAGCGAACGAATTCGATGGCGTTGACGGCCTCGAAACCGTTCCTGACGCAATCGGCGAGTTGTTCATCACAACCGGCGACCTCTCCGGAATTCAGCACGCAGGCGTGCAGTGTGCGTGTCAGGAAGGTGTGGACTCGGCAATTTCCAAGACCTGTAACTTCCCGAACGACGCCAGTGTCGAGGACATGGACGAGGTGTACCGCTACATCTACGAAAACGGCGGAAAGGGCGTCACCGTCTACCGCGACGGCACGCGCTCGAAGCAGGTTCTCACCACGCGCGCTCAGAACGCGGAATTCGCGGATGAGTCCGAAGCTGCGGAACAACTCATCGAGCAGATCACGGACGTGTTCGGCGGCATCTCCGCGTTCGCGGAACACGATGAAGTCCAGAAGCACCTTCGCGAGGAAATCGGGTCGATGCTGGAAACGGTGGAAGAGCAGGGATCCGTGTCTGAGTCTGTGGCGCAGAAGCGCCCGCGCCCCGATTCGCTGCCCGGGTCTTCGAAGCGCATCGAAACCGGGTACGGGAAGGTGTACGTCACCATCAACGAAGACCAGAACGGGCGTCCGTTCGAACTGTTCGCGAACATCGGCAACAGTGGCGGATTCACGAATTCCTTCACTGAGGCGCTTGCGAAGGCGATTTCCACGGGTCTTCGCGCTGGCGTTGATCCGAACGAACTCGCGGATGAACTTGTTGGGACGCGCTCGCCGAAGATTGCGTGGGATAACGGCGATCAGATTCAGTCCATTCCGGATGCAATCGGCGTTGCGATGCAACGGTATCTGGATGAAGATTCTGACACGCCCGCACCTGCGTCCACGTCGACTCAGTCCGAGACGGCATCTCAGTCGGACACTACGGGTCAGACTGACACTGACGACTCCGGGGATGTGGGTGAACTGATTCAGAATGGCGAATCCCCCGAGTGCCCGGACTGTGGTGCCCTGAGTCTCTACTACTCTGAAGGCTGTAAGACGTGCGAATCGTGTGGTTGGAGTGAGTGCTGACGGCGTCAGAGTATCGCACCGGGGTTTCTGAAGGCAAGCCTACGTTTTTCCCGTTCCGTGTTGCAGTTCTCTGCATGGGCGAATACAGCACTCCGGAAGAAGTATATGAAGCGTTCCAAGCTGGGGAGTCGCTGGATGTTGAGGATATTGAACTGCTTAACGAACACCCTGACATGAAGTCTCGGGCGTCTTCGAGTGACTACAGTGGTGGGTGTACCGGGGCGTGTGATCCCGGGTGGTGTACCTGCACGGAAGACGACTTGTAGTGCCACCCACACTCTTTTGCTTGTGGCTGCGCGATGTTTCTGCATGGATTGTATCAGCGAACGGTGTCACGGGCGGATGGAAGTTGTTGACGATAACGGTGTGACGGACCCTGCGAATGGGGCTCGAATTGAGAAATGGGAATGTCAAACGTGCGGTGAAACGATTCAGAAAACTCTGACTCCGTAGCCCGTCTGGATTGCGTTGTGTTTTGTCGTTGATGCGAGCTATTTTAACGGAGTAGAAAGAATCATCTGGTAATGATTCGAGTGGTCCACACTGCTGATACACACCTCGGGTACCGGCAGTACCACAAAGCAGAGCGCGAAGACGATTTCAAACAGGCGTTCATCGACGTGATTGAGTACGCCATTGAAAACGACGTGAATGCCGTTGTTCACGGCGGTGACCTGTTCCACAATAGCCAACCCGGAACGGACCCGTTCATGGTGGCGATTGAACAGCTTCAGCGCCTCAAAGCAGCTGGGATTCCGTTCCTCTCCGTGGTCGGGAATCACGACGGGCAAAGCAGTGGCCCGGAATGGCTGGACATCCTTCAGACGATGGGGTTAGTGACGCGGCTTGATAACGACCCAGTTGATGTGGGTGGGGTTTCGTTCTATGGCCTCGATCACAAAACGCGGTCTGAACGCCAGTCACTGAGCTACAACTTCACCGACTCCGATTACTCGAACACGGTGCTTGTTGCCCACGGGCTATTCGATCCGTTATCCGTGACTGCTGACGGTCATGGTTGGGATCTCCGCGAGGTCTTATCCGATAGCAACATCGCATTCGATGCAGTGCTACTCGGCGATGATCACACGCCGAATACGAAAGAAGTCGCTGGCGCGGTCGCCAGTTACCCGGGGTCGACCGACCGAACGGCATCGGATCAGGAAGCAACGCGCGGATTCAATGACATCACTATCGGCGATGACGAGGTTGATGTTACGCATGAGAAACTGGACACACGCCCGTTCCACCGATTCACGGTTGAACTGGATGACGATGACGGGTTAGCGAAGGTGAAGCGCGCAATCGATGCTCGTGATGTCAGTAACGCCTGCATCTTCATCACCGTCGTTGGCGAGGGTGATTCGTTCACGGTGAAAGCAGTTGAGGAACACGCATTGGACAACGGCGCGTTCCTGTGCCGGGTTCGTGACACCCGTGAATTCGACAACACCGAGCAGGAAGCCGAGGTGAATTTCGCGGACCCGGATGCTGCACTCACGGACGCATTAGATGACATGCCGCTCAGTGACGCTGCGCTCGAAATCACGGACATAGTTCGGGATGACAGCACCATCCCTGATTCCCGGCTGAAATCGCATTCACAAGACCGTCTCTCTGAAACCGTGGAAGACAACCCGGATGCATTCAACCGCCCTGTCAATAACTCCCCGGACGACTCTGCGGGCAACACACTGACGGAAGACCAGTCGCAGTCCAACTCCGAAAGCGAAGACGAGGATGAAGGCAGTGACAGTAGTTCTTCGTGGGGAGAACACTGGGAGGAACACGCCGAGTCTTCGGATGAACAATCAGGTGCTAATCAGTCTGACTCCAGTGACGATGCGAACGGTGATTCGGAGTCGCAATCCGGATTAGCGAACTGGTAGCTCGGAGATCCCCCCGTGTTTTGAGTCGTAGTCTCCCCGGTCTTTCCGTGTGCTTGTACCGTACTATTAAGAGTCTAACCCGTCTACCAGTTAGCAACTGATGCTGATCAATCGAATGCGGATGTCCAACTTCAAGTGCTTCGAAGATGAGGACATCTCCTTCAGTGAAGGCGTGACCGTAATTCACGGTGTGAATGGCAGCGGGAAGTCCTCACTGCTTGATGCCGTGTACTTCACCCTCTACGGATCGGACTCGCTCGCGTCCGACGACAATCTCGCCACTCCAATCACGAACGGTGAAGAACACATGAAAGTCGATCTGTGGTTCACTCACAACGGAAACGAGTACCACGTCAACCGCGAAATCCGAGAACGGAATTCTGGTGTTGCACACAACGCCTCGATTGAAGGCCCGGATGTCCAGCGTGACGGCCCCACAGACACGGACGAATTCATTGTTGATCTGTTCAACATGGACGCGAGCAGTTTCACGAACTGTTCTTACGTCCGGCAGGAAGACGCCTCGAAACTCATCGAAGCGTCTGCCAGCGACCGGAAGGACATGATTGATGAACTGCTCCAGATTGGCGTGCTGGAAGACTACCGGGAACGCACACACAGCACGGTCGTCGCTGCGAGCAACGTTCACGATCAGAAAGAGAGCGTTGTGGATGACCTGGAAGACCAGATCGAAGAAAAGGAGGATGGAAATCCGGAACAGCGGTTGGGCGACGTGAAGGATTCAATCGATGAGGTTACAGACGAATTGGACCGCATAAAATCCAAGCGTGATGAGAAGGTGTCCGAGAAGGAAGCCATCGCAGATGACATGGCGGAATTCGAGGATCAGGAAGACGAACTGGACACCCTCCGGGAAGAAATCGATGACAAACAGTCGGAGTTAGACGCAACTGCCGATGATTTAGACAGTAAGCGAGAAGCCGTCGACGCGATTGCTGCCCAAGTAACCACCACCGCCGATACTGCGAGTGAGCAGCTGGCGTCACTGGAGTGTATCGATGCGGACAACATCGAGGAACTTCGTGATGATGACGCCCCGGTTGGCGACCAAATCACGGTCGCGCCCCTCCGAGAGAAGAAGGCGGGGCTTGATTCTGAAATCGATGACTTGGACGGCGAGATCCGGGACATCGAACAGCAGATTTCGTCGCTTGAAAGCGACATCAGAACGCACGAAAGCAAGGTCGAAAGCACGAACGATTCCATTGACCGCGACGAAGATCGGGCTGACGAACTAACCACTGATGCCGATGAACTGGGCACCGTCATTAATGCGCATGAGAAGGAAATCGATCGCGCAGAACAAACGGTCGACCGGTTAGAATCGGTGTTCGCAGACAGTGAGTGCGCCCCTGGAACAGTTGAAGAGACTCGGGGGCGTCTGGAGTCGGAGCTTCGAGAAGTGAACGCGGAACTGAATGATCTCAAGGGTCAGAAAACCGCCGCAGAACGCAGTCTTGAGGAATCCGAGAATCTCCTTGAAGAAGGCATCTGCCCGACGTGTGAACGCGAAATCGAGGATGAGTCGCATCTTGACATCGAGGATCAGCAATCTCATGTGGATGAGTTGAATGACCACATCAGTGAACTGACGCAGAAGAAAACCGAACTGGAAGATGAGTTGGAGGTTGTTGAACAGCGGTGCGAAGATGCCGAGACACTCCGTGAGAACAAACAGTCACTGGAAGATTCGAAGCGGGCAGTGACGGAGAAGACGGAAGAGAAAGAAGAACTGGTATCGAAGGCAGAGTCGCTTAGGGACGACATTCAGGAAGCGAAGGCGGAAGTCCGCGAGTTGGAAGACACAATTAGTGAGAACGAACTGGAAGTCAAGACGCTCCGGGCGAAGAAAGACGAGATTCAGTCGGAAGTTGAATCTGTGGGGGCGGAGCGGGATGTTTTGGAGGATTTGCTGTCCACGGCAACGGACCTGAACACGAAGGAAACGCAGTTACAGGCTGCGAAACAGGCTGCCGAACAACTCGAAACGACGGTTGGGTCGCTGGAAAATGAGTTGTCGGGCCTAACCGATCAGAAGACGGAACTTGAATCGGCGTTGGAGGATGACGAGTACACCGAGTTACAGGACAGTCACGATGAAGTGGTGTCTGAGATTGATGGCTTGGACGCCCAGATCGAGAACGCAAAAACGGAACTCGGGGAGTTGCAGACTCGAAAAGGTGAGTTATCGAACACGGTTGAGGATCTCCGGAACCTCCGTGAGCGCAAAGAGTCGCTGGAGGCGCAAGTGGCGCGTCTTGATTCGGTGGAAGACGAACTTGCGGACGTGGAGTCGATGTGTGAAGCCCTCCGCACGGAACTTCGCCGTGAGAACGTTCACTACCTCGAACGGGTTCTGAACGAGTTGTTCGATGAGTTGTATCAGAGCGATTCGTATGAGCGGATCGAACTCAGCGAGGAGTACCACCTTACCGTTCACGAAAAAGGCGGGGAGACGATGAATCCGCGTCATCTCTCGGGTGGTGAGAAGAACATCTTCAATCTCGCGCTTCGGTGTGCAATCTACAAACTGTTGTCTGAAGGAATGGAAGGCGGTGCGCCGCTCCCGCCACTAATCTTGGACGAGCCAACGGCGAATCTGGATTCGGAACACGTAGACCAGATTGCGAATGTTGTGGACACCGTCCGGCAACTCGGAATTGATCAGACGCTGGTTGTCAGTCACAACAAAGAGGTTGTGTCGTCGTCTGATGAACAAATCCGGGTTGAGACGAAGGACACATCGAATCGGTCGACTGCAAATCGGGAAGTCGCGGATCCGCTCGGATTGTAATTTCCCGCGTCGTTACCAAACCGAGTTTGTGAAAATGCACTTGGAATCGTAGTTGTCCCGGGACTTTCGCAAGCGCCTCCGTGTTCAGTAGAAGTATCCGTTCTCGAATCCGTTTCCGCAGTTAGTGCAATAGAAGTAGATTTCTTCGTAGTCGTTCTCTTCGTTTTGAGTATAACTGGACCATTCAGCGATTTCACCACAGTCACATTCCGCTTCAGTTTTGGTTTTGGGAGGTTCCATACTTCACAGTCAGTGCTGGTTATTTTGCGAAAAGCCTTGGGGTAGTTCAAAATGGGTGGCCGATGGGGTGGCCTGTTCTTTTTCTCTGTGGCCGATTAATTGCGGATAATGGCCGCAACTGTATCATTAATCGGTTCTGGATTACTGGTCGGGGTCTTTTACGCGATTTCAGTGACACTGGACAAAGAATGGGTGATGGCCGATGTCGATGACACGCTTCTTATCGCACTTTCGTTCTACCCGTTAGCCGCGATTGTGTTCTTTCCGTTGTACTTCACCGAGTACGTCACTATTCCAGCCGCATGGAAAATCGCTGCAAGTGTGGGAGTCGGAATCTCGTTTTTTATTCCGTTGTACCTGTATTTCAGGGCGCTCAGACTTGATGATGCGTCTGTTATATCCACGATGATGCGTCTCATCCCAGTGATGACTGTTATCTTCACAGCAGTTCTTCTCGGGCAGTTCTTGAGTCTTCAGTCATACTTCGGCATCGCGTTTGTGTTACTCGGCGCATCTCTTGTCGCCGTGGATTTCACTGATCTCAAAAACATCAGCATCTCACCGGGACTCGGATTCACACTCGCGACTGTCATCGGATACGGGCTTGTGAACGTCAGCGTTGAAGTCATCCTCTCGCACATGGAACTGTGGAACTACTTATTCTGGTCGAATGTGGGCGCGGCAGCTGTCGCAATTCCGATTTTAGTTGTCCGTGAGTCGTCCCGGACAATACTCATGGACTCACTCTCCGGATTTGACCCAGCACTCCCGAGGTTATTGGCGTCGAAATCGGCTGAATTAGCCGGGCTGATTTGCTATATGTATGCAGTGACTCTCGGCCCAATTGGTATTGTTTCAACACTCTCATCGATTGAACCGCTTTTCATCATTCTCCTCATCACCGTTTGGGGATGGATTTCGGGGACTGGCGTGAAAACGCGCTCGCGCCGTGTTTGGGGGCTGCGGATTACAGCCGCTGTTATTGTCCTCGCCGGGGTTGCATTTATCCACGGCACGCTTTGAGCGAAGCGGAGCAATTCTTTTCCCGGTGTTCCAGTGACTTTGGGTATGGGTTCGATCACAGTCCGTGAAGCAATGACGGCGTCTCCGTATGTTCTTCATCCGGACGCGCAGATGTACGATGCAACGGAATTCATGTTATCTCACGAAATCACAGCTGCAATCGTGGCTGTTGATGGGTCACTGGAAGGACTGATTACAAATACAGACCTGCTGGAATTCCTCGATGATGGCCGAGATCACGCAAGCGTCCGCGAATACATGGAAGAAGACGTGATTGTTATCTCCCCGGATGCAACGATTTCGGATGGGATCGATAAAATGGTGGAATACTCGTTCCATCACCTCCCGGTTGTAACGGACGATTCGAGGGTTGTCGGGATTGTCTCGTCAGCAAATCTGATGAATCCGGTGATGATCTGCGGCGAACATCAGTAGCGAAACCAGACTTCAGGCTGTGACTTCCCACGTCTCGTCGCAGTCTCGGCAGATGTACTTCACAGTTTCCACACCATCAACGACATCCATCGAAAGCCATTCGCGTAGTTCTCCGCAGTCAGGACAATTCGATTCTGGGAATTCAGGCGGCATATCTCGCCGTTCGACTTCCGCATTGAAAGAGGTATTCCACCGATATTTGTTCTGTTCTCACGCCCGAATAGGTTTTAGGCGGTGACAGGGCACCGTTTCAGTAA
>Ga0136606_1000196_pt1 | contig 24301 bp, 23 predicted proteins | sample AntDeeMetagen680_FD_104935 | JGI IMG/M metagenome (GOLD analysis project Ga0136606, IMG submission 104935) | Saline lake microbial communities from Deep Lake, Antarctica - Metagenome #680 | ecosystem: Environmental > Aquatic > Non-marine Saline and Alkaline > Saline | place: Antarctica: Deep...
GACTCGGTGTCGCGCTGGATGACGAACGCGTTCGCGGCGAACCGCGGCGGCTCCGTGCCGAACTCCTCGGCGTACGCCTCGACGTCGTCGATGACGGCGCGGATCTCTTGGAGGCTCCCGCCGTTGATGAAGAGCACGTCCGCGTGTTTCGCGGCCATCTCCCGTGCCGCCTGCGAGTTCCCGCCCTGGAACACCTGCGGGTACGGGTCCTGCACCGGCTTGGGCTCTAACGGCGCGCCCTCGAAGCCGTCGATACCCTTGCCGATCGTGTAGAACCGACCGTCGTAGGTCGCGCGCTCCTCGGTCCACAGCGCTTTCAGCACCTCGATGAACTCCGACGAGCGGGCGTACCGCTCGTCGTGTTCGAGCCACGGCTGGCCGAATCCGGTGAACTCCCCTTTAAACCAGCCGGAGACGACGTTGATCGAGAACCGCCCGTTGCTAATGCGGTCGGACGTGGCGATGAAGTTCGCCAGCGGGCCGGGTTCCCACAGGCCCGGGTGGACCGCGCCGATCACGTGTAGCTCGTCGGTCTGCGCGGCGAGCGCGTTGGCGATCGACAGCGCCTCCAACTGCTTGTCCGCTCCGTAGCTGCCGAAGAAGCGCGCCTGTGCGAGCGCGTAGTCGAACCCGACCGATTCCGCCGTGCGGGCGAGGTCGAGGTTGTAGTCGTACGTCCAGTCCGTCTCCGTGTCCCAGTCGGAGACCACCAGTCCGCCGCTGACGTTCGGCACCCAGTACGCGAATTCGGTGTCCATACCCGTCCATCTGTCCGTATCGCCTTAATCAGGTCTTCCACGGCCAACTCTGTCGGGGGTCCCCGATAGCGGTGGTGTTTGTGCGAGAATCCCGTCAGCGGCAAGCGTTGCTGGGGTCGCGGTGATCGCACTCGTTGGCCGGCGACGTCGACTCGTAGAACTGTGCGGCAGCACATGCGCGGGACCGGATTCGAACCGGCGGACCCCTACGGGATAGCGTCCTAAGCGCTACGCCTTTGGCCTGGCTCGGCAACCCGCGCGCGACCTATGGTACCCGAGTGGCCCAAAAATAGTTGTCGTTACCGATCCGGTGACTGCGCCTACCAGCGATCCTCAGATGTCCGCATCGAACGGCAGCCGATCGATGATCGCCTCCTCGCCCAGCCGGCCAAGGAACCACTCAGCGAACAGCACTGCGGCGATTCCGAGTCCGATCCCGAAGATGGTGTCTGAGAGGTAGTGCGTGCCGAGGTAGATCCGCGAGAAGGAGATCAGCCCGGCAAAGCCGGCAGCGACCGCGAAGGGGAGTTCGTCGGAGTGCCACGCGATTCCCGCGTACGCCGTCACGGCGGCCGAGTGTCCGGACGGGAACGAACTTGTGGTCCCGGCGCCGCCCTCAGTCAGACAGACCGGGTTCGGCGGGAACGGGCGCTCGACGAGCGTCATCAGCCCCCAGACGACGATTCCGAGGAGCGAGAGCGCGACGACGCTCTTGACGAACTCCTCGCGCCAGCCGGCGAGGTAGAACAGGCCGACGAACACGACGCCGGCCGTGACGGAGCCGAGGCCGGTCATCGATGTCATCGTCTCGGTCAGGAACGGCGTTCGGATCGCGGCGACAAACTCGGCGGCGAGCCGGTCGACCCACCGGACGCCGCTCAGGGTCTCGCCGATCAACGCGTACATGACTGTTCGATCCTATCGGCCGGAGGACCATAGGCGCCCGTGCTCAGGGGCAGAACTCGCAGTCGCAGTACGTCTCACACACCGGGTTGTCGCAGTCGGCGCCGCGGGCCGAACAGTGCTCCCGGCCGTGCCGGATCAACAGCACGTGAAGCGGGTAGATCAGCTCGTCGGGCACCAGCTCGTCGAGCGCGTCGTGTGCCGCCTGATTCGACGCCGACTCCGGCACCAACCCGAACCGCTTGGAGACGCGCTCGACGTGGGTGTCGACCGCCATCGTCGGCTTCCCGAAGTGGAAGTTCAACACGACGCTCGCGGTTTTCGGTCCCACACCCTTGATCTCCAGCAACCAGTCCTTCGCGTCGTCGGTCGCCATCGCGTCGAGGAACGCCAGCGAGTACGCCCCACCCGTTTCCTCGCGGATCGCGGCCAGTGCGCGCTGGATCCGCGTGGCCTTCTGGTCGGCGAGCCCCGCCACGCGGATCGTCTCCTTCAGCTCCTCGTGGTCGGCCGCTTCGATCGCCGCGAAGTCGTCGTACCGATCGAACAGCGCCCCAGTGGCTCGACTCGTGTTCGCGTCGGCAACGTTCTGCGAGAGAATGGTCGTCACCAGCTGCCGGACCCCCTCGCCGGGCTCGGCGGTCGGGTCGGCGCCGTGTTCGGCGACGCGGTCTACCGGCTCGTACAGCGACACCAAGTCGTCGTGGAGTTCACGGACCCGCGATTCGGTCCACGCGTGCGTCGACATTACCGATTCGATGGGTGGCGCGGACTTGAGGGCGACGACCGGGGCGGATCGCGAGCGATTCGACCCACCCTTCCGCGCGACCTTTTTAAACCGGTGCGCCCAACTGCGAGACATGTACCGAGCGAGTGATCGCGTCGACAACGCGGCGTGGATCGACCGGCTCGACGACGCGTGCGCGACGCTCGACCTCGACGAGGAGACGCTGTCGACGGCGACGGACCTCTTCTTGTCGCGCGCCCCCGACGACGAACGCGGGAAGCGCGTCGCCGCGGCCGGAAGCCTCTATGCTGCTGCGCTGATCCGCGGCCAGGAGCGGTCGCAGTCCGCCGTCGCCGACGCGATGGACGTCTCCAGGCTCTCGGTCCAGAAGCGCTGGAAGCCAATCTTAGCGGACGCCGGCTTCTCGCCGCCGACGTGGTGACCGACGAGCATCGGCCGTCGACCGTTCGTCATCGACCGTTCGTCGTCGACCGTCCATCATCGACCGTCCATCACCGACCGTCCTCGCGCGTCGTCGCTGCCCGACTCACTTCGGCGTCGCCACGACACCCAGGTGATCCTCGTGGAACCGGTCGAGCCGCTGCGTCTCCAGAATCTCGTAGGCCTCCCGAAGCCGGTCGAGCGCGCCCTCGAACACCGTCTCCGGCTCCGCCGTCACGTCCTCACTACGCGCCTTGATCGCGAGCAGCAGCCGCCCGTCCTCCGCGAGGAACTGTGAGTTGCGCACGGCGACTTCCGCCTGCCCGCGCGTCGCCACGTCCTGCACGATCGCGTCCACGTTACTCTCGACGACGTGCGCGTAGCGGTTCGGCGTCCGCGCATCCTTTAAAAGCGGGAACAGCCGCTCGCGGGGCTCGGCCGCCTCGACGAGGTCCCGTGCGGGTCGCGGCGCGAACTCCACCGCGTACGTCGGCCCCGCGAAGTCCGCGACGTGGCTGACGGTCGTCCCGCTGGCCGCGCCGAGGTACAACACCGTCTCGCCGCCGGACAACCCAGTCTCGAACTCGAGTTCGAACATTCCGCCGAGCTTCGAGCGACCGGGATCCCACGCGCGCCAGCCGTCCGCGGTCGGCTCGCCGTACACCGGCGGACCGCGAGTCGCCAGTCGCGTCTCTCCGCCGATCTCGCGGCGCTCGACGCCCGCCGGCAGCTCGGGATCGGTCATTCGTCGCCCTCCGTGGCGGCGTCGGTGTCGCCATCGTCTCCCTCGCCGCCCCCGTCTTCCGCACGCGCCCGGATCGTCGCCATCCGCTCGCGGAGCTCCTCGTGGAGCGTCTCGCGACGTTCCCCGGAGTAGTGGTCCACCCGGGCCGCGAGCGTCAGCTTGCCCGCGAGCGCCCGCGAGGCCGATCCCCGGTCCTCGGGCCGCGTGTTCCGCACGTACTCGTGGGTGTAGATGATCCCGTGTTTCGGCGAGGGAGCGCGCCCGGAGAGGTGCGCGAACAGCGCGTCCTCCGCGCCGAGTACCTGCACGGTCCCCGAGGGCTTCTTCGCGAGCGGTTCCAGCCCGCCCGCGAGCGCGATCAGCCGCGCCGCGAGCTCCGGGCCGGCCATCTCGGCGAGGTTCGGCGCCACCGCCGGGCCGATCCGGTCGATGGTCTCGGCGAGCGCGTCGCGCTCCGCGGCGAGGTCGACGACGCGCGCCGCGAGCGAGACGGCGCGCCGCTCCAGCTCGCCGTTCGGCTCACGCTTCGCCACCGCACGGGCGCCCTCGATCCCCGGCTCGGCGTCGTCGAAGAGGCTCCCGGCCCACTCCGCGGCGCGTTCGGCCAGTTCGTTGGCGGTGCGCTCGCAGTCGTCCATGGCACGAATACTATGCTTTAGCTGTTGGTCATCTGCCCTTTCTCGTGCTTTGACGACTTCTCGGGTGGCGTAATTCGTTGCTTCGTGGAGCCGATCGTAGTACTCCTCTTTGTCCTCTACAAACCCAGCCTCGACGGCTTTTGTGGGCCAATTCTTTGGCATTTCTGCGCTTCCGTTTTCGATAGTCTTTCGAGCAGCCTCAAGATCGTCAGGTGGGACCGATTCAAACCAGCCTGAGTCGGCACCGGCGTCTGTCATATACAGGACGGTGGACTCGAATTCGTATATGTATCCCGGTGTGCCAGTTGCCGATTACTACTTAAAGTTACTCTGTTGAATGTTCCAGGGCAGCAGTATCTTCGGGATCTAAGTCTTTGAAAGGACTATCATCGGGTGGGACTTCCATCGAAAGTTTCGGATCATCTGATTGAGTATCAGCTAATACCCGATTAAGTTCCCCAACAATACGGTTCGTTGGATCGGTTCCAGATATTTTTAGCCATCCTTGTGTACGGGTGAACCCAACGAAAGCCTGATTTCGAAGGTCAACATGTTTTTGTCGCCACTGTTTTTCCCTACCTGTAGTCAACTCTTTAGATGTTTGCTCAGCAACCATATCCATCCCCATTACATAGACAAAAGGGGCCTGATTCCCACGCGAGTGATAAATATTCGTTACCGAAATTTTATCATCTTGTTTTATTCTTCCTCGCACTCCTTTTGATCGAGTAATATGAGACACATCGTTCACTATATCTTTGTCAAAACGAGATTTTATTCCATCAATAAGATCTTGCAAAAGGCTTTCTCTAATGTCGTATGTCCAAAGGAATGTAATCATTATTTCTTCAGGCTTTACATTCTCTTCCTTAACGAGTCTTTCCAGATCATCGATAACCCATCTAATTTCGTCTTCCCGAGTGTCGGCCCAGTGCTGTATTATCAGTTCGCTAGGGGATTGATATTCCCATAGTGGATGAGGCGATCTTGTAATTTTCCGGTTGAGAGTCACTTCATTACCGCTTGTCTTGAAATTACCATCAACTATATCGTATCCAATATAATCCCAGCCTCTTTTTGTGGTTATTGCTTGTATTGGTGGACCCTCACGATACATTCCCATTCCAAATCCGTGGGCAGTCATCAAAATTGTTCGAGGTGTCCGAAATGACGTTCGCATGACCTGTGTCTTATTGTAACCACCTTCTGTTGTACCAGAAACATCGACAAGTTGATTACCTGCCTTATCTGTCCCGAAGAGCTTCTTAGCGTCGGTAGCTTCTAAGTTGCCTAAACTTTGCGCTTCATCATACGACCAATATATCCTTTTTTCTTCAGTGCAAGCCCTATAACACATTTTAAAGAATGAATTAGGAAGATCCTGGCCTTCGTCGATTAACACTGCATTATACTTCTCAGGGATTTCATCCACTTTTAGAACCTCACGACAACAGGAATCAAATTTATCTGAACTATATCGATATTTTTGCTTGGCTTGACTCCAGGTTAGTGGTTTGACACCATCAGATATTGAAGCGATAGTGGAATACATTCCTGGGGTGCTACCGCCCCACGCATGAAAAATATCAATTTTGTCATCATCATAATCTTCACCGTCAGAAAATTGATGGTAAAATTTTGTAATTAGTTGTTTAAGTGTCTGTCTTAACCCCCGATTCCGGAAGGTTACTGCAATATTCCAATCTTCGTGTTGCCAGTGTAATCTAGCGGCTCTAAATGCGGTAACAACCGTTTTGCCAGAACCAGCTATCCCTCTGATTTGTTGTGGTGTGTCAGGCGTTTGTAACCCGATCTCTAACTGTTTATCAGTTAATATTTTCAATCTTTGGTCAATCCTTTCTAATAACTCCCGCTTAGAATTCGGTGACGCAGCTGTATTCAGCTGTTCTCCACTAATAGCATTGGAAAATTTCAGTACGCCTAATGTGTCTCGCAGGGTTTCATCTGTAAGAGACCTATCTAACGTGTCCAATTTTTCAAACAATATATCTCTGTCTCGAATGTCATCTTTGAAAAGAAATTTTTCTTTGGACACTTGGGGATATTCTGAATCAAATACATTTGAGGTTATATTAGGGAGTATACTGAGACTTTGACATGGAACTATAGATCTATCATCGTCATCTGTTAATTCACCTCTCTGTTCTATTTCATACCTAATTGCGACCTTTCCATTATTCGGTATTGATGTGGGTCTTATCGGCTTAGACCTATCCTTTAGATACCAATCGGGTCCTTCGATTTGTTCGATATCATCCAATTCAAAGTCATATATCTCAATAACTAAGAGCCCAATCGTCGGATTGATCGCTACTATATCCAAATAATCATTACTGCTATTCCTGCTGAAATCAGGATATTTGTAATATATCTGTAAAAACGAATTGGATAGTGCGTTTTCGAGGCAGGTTAACACTAGGGCATCGGCATCAGAATTTGGTTTCGTATCTGATCCAATCTTACAATTCAGAAATTGCTGTTCGCCTTGTTCGATCCTTTCCGGAATTTCATTAAGTTGGTCCGCCATATGGGAGAGTTACACAAGCTCATATTGCTACGAGAATATATTTTTCGTTACTTTTGATAAGCATAGATTGTTTGTAGATCATATTGGGGCACTTGAGTTGTAGTACTTATATTGATCTCATCACAGATTTCATCCTCAACGGAATAATCTCCCACTTCAGGGTTGGCTGTTACCCACAGGCGGACATTTAGTTCGGCGTCGTCCTCCTCAAACAGATTTTCTATTATTGTTTCAAATGATGAGTGGACTCTGTTGTCTTGGGTATCTTTTCGGCCAGCAGTAATTCCTTTTGTCGAGTATGTATCTGGCTCTTCTTGGGGTCGGATTGAGGTATCTTCAAGCAAATCCCCGTTTTGCTCTCTTTTTAGTGGGGTAGTACTATTTACCCCCTCAAACCAGCTTACATCGGACGTGGTAATGAAACAGTTTAATTGTAGATCAACTGCAGCTCCATTTCCATAATTTGTGAGTGACACCGTAATCGAATTTGAATCAAACGTCTTGTCAACCACCTCTACAATAGGTTTGGTTTCGTAATCTAACATCAATTTCTCAATTTTCAATTGTCTTTCTTGGATCTTAGTTTGGCGATAGAGAATATATGCCGAGATTGTCGCTAATATCGCGCCCAAAATTGCATTGCTGATTGATGCAGGTTGTGTTACTGGAATAATTCCTAGTCCAACCAGTATAATTCCAATCAATTGGGAAACTAACAAGAAAGCGAAAATCCTTCGCACTTTATTTTGCTCCGTTGTGTCGGAAGACTCTTGTGATATTGACATATTGAATAGTGTCGAAGATTCTATTCTCAGATTGATGGCTTCCCGTTATTATAAAACCAACTTTTGTTCTTGGGTCTTGAGCAACGTACAGAATCGGTTCTAATGATCGTACGTTGAGGCAGATTTATACGATTCGGATGTTCAGATCGTAGCAGAAAGTCACTTTGACATAGCCAATACACTTTTATAAGTCCTTAAAATTAATTTCATAGCTCTTTCTTCCCCCAATCCGTTCAATTCTGCTGTATTCTCCACAGTAGTCACCCAGGTAGCTGAGATTTGGGCTGCCAAGGAATGTTCACGCCTTACCCATCGACGAAGAGAGCCCAGCAATAGGTCGGTTAGCACCTATTGTGAGACATCTCAATTCCAATATTGGTTGAGAAGGGGGATTCAACAACGTCCTCTGTGGCTATATTCCGAATTTGTATATCCGCTCTCGATAGAGCGGTTCAATATCTTCATAATAGCTGTGAATATAGTGGTCAATCCCGCCTGCAGGATCAGTAGTCCCGCCGGCTGAGGTATCTCCGCGCATATACTTGATTAACTCCCGGTTTAGGTCCTGCTCCACACGCCAGAATGTAGTGAACCGGTGACGACCGTAATGGGATGTCACCGCCCTGTACTGTTGAGTCTCTTCATACTCTGGATGGAAGTGGCGCTTCCAAGCTAGGTTAATCGCCTCGTCGTCTACCTGTGAGTGACTCGTCCGAGAGAGGAACAACCACGGCTGCTCGTTGTCAGGTCGGATGAGTAGATAGTTCATCCAAAGTCGGCGAAGCTCCTCGTCGACAGGGAGAATTCGCGGACGCTTTGACTTGTTCCCCTCCCGATCGTGAGGGATGTAGACGGCGTTCTCAAACCGAGAGACATGCGGTGAGGTTCCCATCTCCGGGTAATGCTCAGCCACTTCGCTGTTTGTGATGTTCAGTTCGCTTATCTTGATGTTCGCCATCTCACTGGCGCGCAGACCCAGTTTGAGCTGCGTTACGATGAACGCGCGGTCCCGAATGTGCTTCACGTCTCGGACTACGTCCCGTAGGTCCTCAACCGGAATTCGGGGCGGTTCCTTCACCCGTCGAGTTGAGAGAGACATTTTCTTCTTCGCGATCATGAACGGGTTGTAGTCCACGGGGTGTGGAAACTCCGCCCCATTCTGCCAGTACTTGTAAATCTTGTTCAGCTCCCAGAGCTTCTTCTTCGCCGTCCGTCGTGTGTTCCCTTTCTCATCCAGTTCCCGGCGAACGAATCGCTTCACGTGGTCCTCATGGGGACAGGCAGGGTGGCGACCTTCCCCTTGCATGAACTCGCTCCATTCCTCGATCGTTCGCTCATAGGAGACTATCGTACTCTCTGCGGGATCCTTCGGTCTTAGTACGTCCTCAATAAACAGGCCGAACACGTCGACATCGACGTGATCGAACGTCGAAGCGTGGTCTGCTAATGGGTCTATCTCTCGGTCGAAGGCGTCTGCTAGTGCTTGGCGGTCGTTTTCGGACATGGATTCAACGTTTATCGTTTTGCTCTAACTTTCGATCCCATACCTTACGAGCGAACCCGCCAGCTACGACGGCCATCAACACTGGATGATACACGTGCGGGTGGTCGGTATGCCACTGGAGCCAGGTGTAGAACCCTTCCAGCGGCTGGAAGTACTCAAAATAGACTGTCTGAAGCTTACGAGATTGATTCCGTCTCCCAATATCTCCATCGCGTAGGCCGGTCAGATATCCCTCGATATGTTCGGGAGCGGCCAACGCGTGATGTCGGCCAGCCTCCCGCATGAAGTTTTGAAGGTACCGACCCGCTTTCTCATAGCGGTCCCGAGTCGATTTGGTGTTGAATACCGCAGTCTTCTCTTCGAAGTAGTCCGCCCACACATCCCGATCTGCATAGGCAGGTTCGTGCTTTTGGAGACGATATTTAGTCGGGACACTATCAATATCCTTGTAGACGCCCATACGCTGGCGTACGTCGTTCGAAAGTCGAGGACGATTTTTCGGTGCAGCCATGACTATGCTTCCCCGAAGTCTTGGGCGATCTCATCCCGGAGATAGTACTGTTCGTCTTCTACGCGGAGGTCATCACCCTCCATCTCATCCAAGTGGGTCGTAACTCGGGCGGGGACTGTCTCGACTAGGTGTTGGATAATTTCGTCGTAGGTCGCTCCCGGATTCTCAGCAACGTATTCCTTGACTTCTCTCCGCTCGCTGTTGTAGACTGCCTCCTCCAAATCGCCAATTCTCTCACGGGCTCGGTCCAGTTCGCCCTTTAGTTCGTTCCGTTGCTCACGTAGTTCCCGATTTGTTTCGTCTGGTTCTACGTTGCTGGTGTCGAACTTCTTCAGCCCGGCTTCGACCATCGCCTCCATGAACTCCGACATTGACCGCATCCCGAGTTTTTCACACTGAGCTTCCCATCGGTCGTATTGCTCCTCAGATGGGTAGGTCGCGGCCTGTTTGTAGTCGTTCCCCATCGTCTATCTGTGGGATAGCTGAAGCAGGTGCGCGATGGTGGTTCTGGAGAATCTACTCATCGTCCTCCTCACTGTCGTCGCCCGAGACAGCCTCTCGAAGTTCCTCACCGAGCTCCGGATGGTGTTCCTGAAGAAGTGCTGCGTCCTGAGCGAGATTATCGATTTTTCGCCGGACCCGACTCACGACTGAGTAGTAGTACTCGTCGTTTACGTCCGCATCGCCTGAGATAATCTCACGCTCCCGTGTAGTCAACAGGCCCCTGCGTTCGTCTGCCATTGGTGAGAAGCCAGTTATCGCCATGTACCTTACCGTATGTGGTTCTTCTGTGATAAAATAACCGCATGCGGTTATGTTGCCATATACGGTTCCCCACACTGGCCTGGAACCGCCTTTCCCACTACTCATCGTCTTTCCAGCTAATCGGGAGGAAGTGAGCTTCATCGTCCCTGATTTGGAGTTCTACTGCATCTGCTGCAGCTGTGTTGACTCCCAACGATTCGATTTCTTCCGACGTGAGGAATACTGCGACGCCAATAGGATCACCCTTCGCGTCGCGTGAGATACGTGCTGTTCGACCTTCCGGCTCCTCACGGACAATTGCTGGGATCACGTTTGTCGCCATTATTCGACCAACTCCGTAACGAACTGCTCCAGTGACCCCTCCGCGTAGAACGCTCGGAGATCATCCGGATTTTGTTCGATGTAGTACTGAATCGCTCGTCGAACGAAATCGGACTTTGTCCAGTCTGTTTCCTCAAGTGCCTCTTCGAGCTGTGCTGCTTCTGAAACGTCAATTCGGGTGGCGACCGCCTTTGTCGGTTTTGTCTCCACGCTTGTCACCTGGGTAGTGGTGTAAAAATAGATTAGTGCGAATTGGCGGTTGGTGGACCTTCAATCACCAATTCAATAAATGTCATGCGCATATTATCGAATGTGTTTGATGTTTTGGCAGTAATTCCTTTACTATCTGAATATCATCACCATTCGCTCTGGATGTTCTGCGGGTGGAGTTGGTAACGAGACTACGAGACTAACAATTTGCTGGAATCATTGGACAACGTCGGGGTATTGGCTAGTTTCCTCGACAGTATGTGAGAATAAAGATCTGCGTTCAAGATTGATCTCTCCCAGACCGTGGCCAATATGGGATTGTACTCGATCCCATATTTCTCACATGCCCCTCTACTCACTTCGTGATACTATCAGAACCCTCATCGAAATGGAGTAGCCCTTGAATCTGCCTCTCATGGGGAAGTAACAAGACGTTACACCGGAGTACGTGGATTATCTGGGCATTCTATCTATTATCCAATAGCTGCGTAACTGCTTGTTACTTGATTCTCGCGACCTCTCAAGTAGTCGGCTGAAAATTTGGTTTGATGGGTGTTGATTTTCGATCTTAATTGATGTCCCCTCTGATTCCGGGGTCGTTGGACCAACTTAACCGCTGATTCGGCCTTCACACCTCCGGGACTTTTATACTAGATGCTGATCAACTTGTTTCTGTTCCCCGACAGAAAGCCAACCGGGAACATGAGGTGGTCAAGTGAGCTCGCATTCAGCGCACCAGAGCGACCGTAGAGTCCAGCAAACCCTGTACACTGCCACTGTTACGCAGTTGGTAGACACGTTCCCCGAAGGAGTTACTCTCCGTTACGAGTCAACTGACGCGTTCAAAGCGTTCCTCGCCGAGAATGTCTACGTCCAATACGTCGTGTTCAACGTCACGGACGCAGAGAAGATTATCCGAGACCATGGGACGGTACATGCTGTTTTAGAGGACTGGCAAGTTCCGATCGTTACCGCGACAGACCCCGACATAGACATCTACTCGCGGCAGCGTGACGACATCCGTTATTTGTTGAAACACATTCAGCCGGCGATTTACATTCCCGACGCGGGAACCGTCTACTGGGATCGCTCCGAAGATTCCCAACGACACGGGATTCAGGTGTTCATCCGTCGCCTCGATTGGCTGATGGACACCATCGCGGAGCATGACTGGGATATCTCGGTCCTCCCACTCGCAAAGGGGATGTACCGATGGCACTACGAAGACCTTCGTGACTGCTACGAGCGACACGGGTTCACGAACTTCGCGTTCTACACCAAGCAGTACACGAACAACGGGAACCACATCCGGAAACTCCTCGACCACTTACAGAATCTCATCGACGTAATCGGCGCTGAGAATATCTTCACGATCGCCCGGTTGAGCGAGAACCACTTGGAACGGTTCCCACCGCAGGTTACGGGCACGTGCGGGATCGTACAGTTCGCGAAGGAGTGTAAGGTGGACGGGCGATTCGTTGAAGATCAGTTCGTCGACTGGCGGGATGACCTCGAGACGACTCTCCTTGACAAACCCACGGTGATTTAACAATGATGGGATTAGGTGGTAGCGGCAGTAGCACCGATACGGACGACGGCGACGATGACGACGAAGGGATCCCTCCGGAACAGACCACGATCGGGGATCAGTCAGTGGACGAGGAATCCTCTGATGACCACTCCAATGGTGCCGCCGCAGCGGGAGCGGCTGCCGGTGTAGCTGCAGGTTCCGGTGGTGCCGCCTTAGGAGGCGGTGGAGCAGCAGCCGGTGGAGGTGCGGCAGCAGGCGGAGGGGCAGCAGCGGGTGGGTCCTCCAGCGGGGAGACGAAAAACCCGGAAGAGACGGAGGAGGAGAATGGGGGAGAAGAATCGGAAGAGGACGAGACAAGTGAATCAGATCGACCCGAGCCTGAGACGGACCCCGAACCTCCCGAGCAGGAACCACCCGAGCAAGAGCCACCCAAGAGACAGGTGGAGGATGAGGAACAAAAGGAAGCCGACGAGGAAGAGGAGGAAGATGACGATCAAGAGCCAAAGGAAGCAGAACTGGTCGTCTACACCGATGCCTGGGATGCGACAGGCTGGGGTATCGAACCCGTCCTCAAGAAGTTGGAACAGGACTTCGGCCTGGGTTTTGACCTCTCCTACGAGCCCTTCACACCACGTGAACTCGACAGCAACGACTGGGGAGAAGTATCTTCCCGGTACGACATGCCCTACACTCAGGTCGTCGAACTTCCCGACAACACAAAGCTGTCAACGAGTGCGCTACACGTCGCCCAAGAACTGGATCCGGATCTCTTCCGGGATTACCTTCGGCGCTTACGGATCGCCGCGTTAGCCGAAGGTCGAAATATCGAGGATCGTGAGCTGCTCGTCGAACTCGCAGGCGAAGTAGGCTTTGACACCTACGAGTTTGAGGAGAACTGGTACGGGGATATCGACGATATGGGTGAGTTCGAGGCAATACCGATCATACATGTAACGATCGGAGACCACGAGATCCCGTGGAGCGGTCACCTCGAATACGGTCTTGCTTATGGCGTCTTACTCGACAACGATGTCCTGCCTGTCGGCGACTCATCGACTTACGACCAGCTCGTCGGCGAATACGGCCCGATCACTACCACCGAGATCGCGGACATCACGGGAGATGACCGAGAACAGATCAAGACAGAACTCGAAGAGCGTGAGGACGTAGTCCGAGTCGAGTACGGCGACGCCGGCTTCTGGGACCAAGCCTGAAGCTTCTATCTCCCAAAGAACATATTGAAGAGTTGGTCTTGTTAAAACCCTCAAACGGCGATAGGGTCCAAGAGTCGTACTGATTACAACGCGAAAGTCTCTCAGGTTTACAATCCGACAGAAATTCACATTGAACGTGTTGTTCAATCAGGGCGGGATATCTAACCCTGGACCATCGCCGCCGGCATTGACTGCAAGGTCACAGGAGATCTCCAGAGACTCAACTAGACTCTCCACATCCCCTTCAGTAGAAATCACGCTTCGATTACCATGCATTACCTTATTCCGATACTTCTCAACCGCATCGAACGCCTGCTTACACTGAGTCTTTGAGGTAAAACCCAACGCATCCAGAAGATTATCACTATCTCGAACTACTTCTTTCAAGTCGGCGAGAGACATAAACTCAACAGGGTGTAGATTCACGTTCTCGTCGACAGCATCACTCCACCGATCTATCGCCCCTCCTCTTGGACGGACATCCTCGTAAACCTCTTGAAGCGTCTCAATACTGTATTCCTCTTTGATCAGGTCAGAAATCGCTTTCGCAGCCTCAGCATAGTACTTAAACAAAAACTCCTTCGCAGTCCTAGTATTTAGATCGGCAGGCGTCACAATCAGCCAAGAATCCGGGTCAGGATGCGTTACTAACGACAAGGGATACTCGGTCAGGACATTAATACAGTACAGCATTATCCGATCGTACCTGACACACTGCTCCTTATCGACAGAGTGAACTTCACCTGTTTCCACCTCGAAGTATTCTAGTGAACGGAACGGTTTGACTGGTGCGTAGTCGTACCCGTTATCCTCGAGATCTTCGAGAATACCAGTCATCAGCTCGTCGTCGTGAAGTTCATTCTTACGGACGAAATAGATCGGGGAACCAAGTTCCTCTGCACTTCCCTCAGTCGGATACCGTATGTAGTCCTCGACCTCTTCTTGACTCCAATACATGTTCAACTATGGGGAAAGCGTCCCTCAAAACACTACCTCTCACAAGCGAAGTTGCTGTGACCCCCCAACCCGCATCTCAGGATATGCCGTGGTACCGAAGTTTACCAGAATGCCTTCAAAATCGCGCAGAGATATCCGTCAGAAGGACATGATGATGTCTAGCGGTTTATGGATGCCAACTGTGAACAGAGGATCGGAAACGCCTGCCAAGAGAAGTACAGGGTTCCGATTATTGAATCTACGGTATCCCATAGGAATCTGTCTTAAGGAAGAGTGACGCAGCGGTATCGCTTCCGAACGGCGCACCCACGTCCGTGAACGTGAATCACACCATCTGAACCATTGGGGTTATTCGGGTGTAGCCTGAGCTCTAATGTTTCAGAAAACCATCCTCCACAAATGCGAGGACAATTCAACGCCCAGAAGACTGGATTTCATTATCGGACTCATTTCTTCTCTCCTATAGACAAATCCAGAACCGACGGCAAGATAGCGCAAGCGTGGTTAGAATATCTGACGGAAACAGGTGAGAGTGCTGGCACATGGGGCACCTTCATACCGGAGTGGGCTCATTCAGTCACCAACCAGAATGTCCACTCTGCAATACGCTACAATTCGGGAGGTATTGGACAGTGGTCAATATACTGTCGAACTAGCTAATGGTGTTCTCTTCGACACCCCGCTTAAAGCCGAATTGGATGTTGGAGATGTCGTTAAGCTAAATGAGGACTCTCAATTCGTGGAGATGGCGGAACTTGATTCCATTGGCAGGACTGAGCTGGGGACCGCTAAGAAGAATCTAGATGACGCAGTTCTTGTAGAAATCAATGGAATCACACAGAAAGTTCGGAATCCGAAGGGAATTGACGTAGAGCGTGGGGACGCTATTGAGATTAGTAGCGGAGGCATCATAATCGATGTACTTCCCGGGGTCGACCCCTCTCTTTCCCTCTTCGGGCAGGACAATGAGTCATTAATTGAGTCATTCAAAGGAGGTAACTCAGGGCAAAGAGACAGGGGTGAGCTTTCTTTTGATGACTTCGGGGGAATGACTACCCAACAAGACCAGTTCCGTGAACGGGTTGAGCTATTCTTAGAGGAATCAGACACACTCTCCGCAGTCGGGACGGAACCGCGAATGGGCGCAATCTTCCACGGCCCTCCCGGAACTGGGAAGACACATTTTGCCCGCATACTTTCACAGTCTCTCAATGCGACGTTCTATCGTATCCGGGGCCCTGAAATCGTCAGTAAAGGGGTCGGGGATACCGAGCGCTTGATTCGGGAGATTTTCGATGACGCACAAGACGAAAGCCCGTCAATAATTTTCTTTGACGAGATCGACAGCATCGCCGTCGACCGTGGTGGCGATGGAACGCGAGACTTCAGCCAACGTATTGTTGCTCAACTCCTCGCAGTACTTGACGGGTTTGACGGTGCTCAAGAGAACGTATTCGTCATTGCTGCGACCAATCAATTAGAGGAGATAGATGATGCACTCCTTCGTCCGGGGAGGTTTGATTGGGGGGTTCATTTCCCTGCACCAAACGATGAGCACCGCCGAGAGATTTTTGCCACTCTCCGGGAAGGATATAGTATCTCAGACTCAGTCTCCAGTGAAGATATCAACAAGGTTCTGTCCAAAACGGAGGGATGGACGGGAGCACAACTACAAGCATTGCTCAACGAGGCAGGAATCCTCTGCGTTGCTGATGAGCGTGAAGAGATACACCTCACCGACTTGCTGAAAGCGTATGAACGGATAACACTACAGAAAGATGGGGGTGAATAATGGGAGCTCTATCGTTCATAGTGGATATCGCGCTCGCCATACTTCGTCAACCATTACGCCTGCTGGATTGGGTGAAGGCGAAGTTAGGATATGTGAATGACCTACCGCTCCGTGAATTCGTTTATCTTGATGAAACCTCTGTGATTAGCCTGATTGCGTCGACTACTGGTGGCATCACTGAGCAAAAGAGCACGGTAAAACGCCGACAAATCTCAGGGAGCATCAAAGGCGGTCTGGGAGACAAAACCTCCTCTCTAGGTGCGACTGTAGGCGCTACCAAAGAGAAAAGCTCCGAGGCAGTCCGACGTTATGTAATTCAATCAAATTTCAAGGAGCTGTACGAGATGCGCGCTACGGATATGGTCATATCAGATGAATATGATCCGAGCCTTTCAGTACCTCGTCGAGCGTGGAACGGACTGACTTCTATCCCCAGCAGGGTTCGGGACAGTGGCGCAGAAGAGGATGAACCAGAGCCTCCGACTGAAGTAGAGTTCCGCCGAGGAGATCTGGCAGAGGTGAACGTAAATCTGGGCTCTCATGAGGTCTACAACTTCTACACCGCAGTGGGTTCCATGGCAGAGATGTTCGACTTATTCCCTGAGGACTCAGAGATGTCCCAGCAACTCGACACAGAGGAATTTTCAATGGGGGAGTTGGAGGCATTCTCTGAACTCATTGACCACCTACTAGCCGGGCTAGTACCGATCGTTGGAGAGGTGGAGGACTACGTCGTCGTGATGCGCGACGAGGAACCAATCATCGTCAGAAAGCAGGATGCGACAGATGATGGAGAAGAGTACGAGCCCCTGAATATCGTCGGTTTTGTAGATTCCGAGAAATTCTGGCAAGAAGAAACGAGATTCTTGTTTGACGACGACGAGTACACAGTTTATTGCCGACTCGATGGTGATGAGGTCTCAAATGATTGGATGCCGATTAAGCTACTCTCTGTTGTTGAGTCCATCATACCAGAACTAGGAGAGTCAGTCGGAGAAATACCGGAGACGTTTGAGCGGGTGAACACTGCTGATCCCTCCACTAGTAAGAATGAAGTCGAACTTCGGCCTCGGTTACATAGCTATCTGGAAGAACTAGAGGACGCAGGTCTCGACATCAACGCTGACGAGGTGAATGATGTCCTCGATGCTGTCCTTGCAGAGTTCGGTGGTACCAGTTCAAGAGTTGAGGGAATAGAAGACGCAATTGGTGAACTCGAAGACGAACTTGAGCAGAGAGGGTATCAATACGATATAGACCCAGAGAGGCGGCTTGAGGTGATGGGTGACCTTCTCTCTGAAGATCTCGACACACTTTCACGTACCGGCGAGAGCAACGAGTGGTATCTAGAAGTCAGCTTCACTGCCATATATTGGTAAATGATTCGGGTGCCTTGCTAAAATTGTCTGATTTGAGTGAATGTAAATCCGATAGGATAAGTAGCTACAAAACATTCGGCTGACAAATACTGCTGGGGACCCTCAAACAATCCGAAAGCCATCTTCATATCTTCCTCGTGTCATAATCTCTGACGCTGAATCGCAGTGGATGGATGAACCCTTATCTCACACCACAGCAAACTCTTGAACTGAGAAAATGTCAGTTTTCCGCTTCAAGCCGCTGGAGTCCTCCTCAGTGCAGCAATCGAACCAGAGACAGATATCGGGTCATTCGTTGTGAACGATTATGCCGTGATCGAGTACGTCCTGACGATGGAGGACAACCAAGGTTCGTACATGGTCCGGCACGAGGCCGGGATGAAACTGTTCGGTCCTGAGCAAGCTGTCGAGAACTGTCGGGAACACAACCAGGCCAATGCCTGAGTACAAGAACCAGCACTACGTCCCACAACACTATCTCAAAGGATGGGCTGAAGACAAAAAAATCAGCATCTACCACATCGAGGACGGACCAATCCCTGTCAAAACTTCTATTAGCAAGGTCTGCTCCGAAGACTATCTGTACGGCAACGCGACTCACGTCGAAAAAGAACTCCAAAACATCGAAGAACTACATCAGGGACCGTTAGACACGCTTCGAAACGGCTATCACCTAACCGAACTGAATCGCCGTGAAAGACTACTCCTACTCTCCTTTATAGGAACTCAAAGAACACGGCATAAACTGGTACGAGCAGATATTGATGCCGGCGACGAAATCCTTCGAGAAGGATTCCGAGAGGATATGGAAGACGGAGTGTACGATGAACGGTTCGAGTGGAAAGACCACGTCGACGGCGTAGATGATAAAGAGGAATCGCTTGTCGACGCTGCTTCTCTTGGAATCCACCTAAACATGATGCTTAAAGGTATATTCGGCTTCTTCATTTTCGGCGATTTGGACGGTGTAATGCTGCGCAACTCTGCTAATGAAGAATTCATCATCTCCGACACACCAATAGTTCTGAATAACCCTGCATTCAGATCAAGCGGTGGGGCAGGACTGGTGGAGAGCGGACTGCAGATTTACTGCCCTATTGACTCCCAGCGAGTCTTGTTCCTTTACGATCCGAAGACCTACTCTGTCGATTCGAACCATCGAGATCAGGTTTTGTTGAAGTCTCAGGGAGCAGTTGATGAAGTGAATTTGATGCAGTTCCACAACGCCGAAGACATTGTGTTACACGACTCCTGTAGCGAAGACTATCTTGACAGTTTAGCCGAGAGAATGGACGAGTACCGGTCAAGAGAAACATATATTAAAGAGATCGAGATTGAGGGAGAGGTCGAAGAAGTTCCAAGCACTCCATCTCATCAAGTCCCTACAAAGTCTCCAGATATCTCAGGGTGTACTCAGCAAAATACCTGGTATACAGAAGAACGTGAAGGAACGAGGCTCAAGGAGATGGAAGAAGTGGTGGATAGCATCTATCGAGATTCGTTTGGAGCTGCGGATATCGCTATCATCTTGGCCATTCGTAGGGTGAACGAGTACGTTAGCTCTTTTGAGGAGCGGTAAGAGGTGTTTTAGAAAGTTTCTACCGTCCTCTCTTACCCGGAGGAATTGTAGCTCCTCTGAATTGCGTCAGCGGGGGGATTCTGCCAACGAACACTAGATAGAGATTGCTATTTGGTTCGACACTACTTAGAATAAAACAGTTAGCAAGTAAATGGTCGTATTCAACGGGTATCAGAATCTTGTTCTATAGACTCCGCCTTCTGGATAAATACCCTAGCATCCATATCATTTCCAATAGATGTCGCCTTATCAGCCGCTTCTTCACAGACCTCCCGAGCATCATTGTACCTCTCTTCTCCTTCGAGAGTATCCACAACCTGCTTAACCATCGCTCTCCACTCGTTTATTCGGCCTTTCTGTTCTAACTCTTTGATACACTCAGATAACAGCTCAATACTAGCCTCTGTGTTCCCAAGTTCAAGTTCAATCTGAACCAAACCCATCTTCGCTTTAGTATACTCTGGGTCAATTCGAAGGGCCAGACCCGAATGCTTCTTAGAGAGCTCGAGCTCACCTTGCATCAAAAATAGCTGTCCGTAATTATGCCAGACCTGTGCCTCGCTCATATGCGAAGGATACTCTGAGGTGGGTATCGAGAGAGCTTGGGAAAATCGCTCATCTGCCTTCGTGTACTCTCCATTTTGTGACAGGAAGAGGGCATAGTCGTTCAGGATCAACGCATCTACTTCGATTTCCAATGCCTTCTCAAATTGTTCTGCAGCCTTTTCACCTAACCCTTGGTGTTTACAGAAGCTTCCGTAGTGATGGTGAGGGCGCGGATTTTCACCACCACACTCAATCGCTTGTTGATAATATGTATGCGCATCATTATACCGGTTCAGTTTCTCACAGAGATCGGCAGCATGGAGGTAGACCTGCTCTGATTGATAGCCCTGGTCAAGGAGCTCGATACACTTTCGGTATGCGTTCGAATAGTCTTCCTCATGTAATAGAGCATCTATCACTCTAACAAGTTCGGGCTCGTCGGAAAATTCTACATCTTCTCGCCGGTCTATGATTTCGGCCTGTTCAGCGAATCCAGGGTCAAGGCTGTTATTCCCAGTCTCTGCGGATTCTGCTTTCGCCGCATAATCTCTAACAGCATCCGCATCGCCGAGTTCCGAATATATTAGAGCCAGTTGAGAGTAGACATCTTTCTCATGACCGGTGAGATCTAAGTCAAGGAGGGGCTCCACAGTCTCTAACGCCTTTCGAGGATATGATAGCTGGAGATATACTCCACTCAGGTTGATTCGCAAGGCGATATTTTCTGGATAGGCTTCTATTCCTTGTTCCCACAACTCTACGGCGTCAAGAAGATCTCCATTCTGTGAGTAAATTAGCCCCAAGTTGTTATACGCGTTCTCTGCGAACCCACCAGAAGAAAGCGCCGTTTCATAGTATTGTCGAGCAGCGACGTAGTTTCCCATCTCGAGATAGAGGCTTGCCAGGTTACTGTATGCGATCGGATAAGGTGCCTCTGACTCGATAATTCGCTCGTACTGTTTGATCGCATCACCAAACCGCCCAAGATCCTCTAGTGTGACTGCGTACGTATTCCTTATATCATTCCAGTCAGGTGCCACACTCAGAATCATCTCATACTGTTCTGCGGCCTCCTCAAATCTTCCTTCCATCTGTAGTAGCGTAGCATAATTGTTCCTAATGGTCGGACTATATGGGTTTAGATCGAGAGCCTGCTTCACATGAGGTTCGGCTAGGTCGTACGTGTCGCCAGCCAACTCATGTGCAAAAAACATAGATAGGTTGGAGTGATAATGTGAGACCCATCCATGAAGACTATCAGGCGTTATATCCGGTAGATTCTCCAGTAGGTAGTCTGAGAAATCTCTTAACACTCGACTATTATCTTCATCAACTGCGCTCATCTGTGCGTCTTCAGATTCATAATTTGGTTCTTCAATATCCTCTCTAAGTGGGTCACCTTCCCAAATCCACTGCTTTTCTAGGAGAGTGTTTACTGGTTGTTCAAAATTGAACTCATCACGATCAAAAACATCGGTATAAATTGATCGCAGAGTCTGCTCATGGGCTGGTATTCCACCCATCTGAAGGAGCCTCATACTCCAAAGTATGAATCGGGTGTTCGGAAAGTCTGAAACGAGCTGTGAATACTGCTGGCTCCAAATATCTGAGACATCTGTGGGCAGTTCGGAAATCTGCTCGGCTATAGATTGGTTACTCTCGTTGTCTGAAAGTGTATTAATCGCGGACTCAATATACCGTGGGGAGGCATCTGCTAGCCAGCACTTTTGCTCCAGTCGTGCTTTATTGTAGTCTGATAGTTCAAGGGATGTATTAGACAAAGCTCGCTGGACCAATTCAATAACTGCCTCTTCGGAGAGTTTATCCAATCGCACTGTTTCGAACGACTCCCATACTCGATCGGTCGGTCGATCGAACGCCTCTATTGTATCTAACAGCTCCGAACGAGCCGAAGCAAGAATATACAGAGTATTATCCTCGGATTCAACCTGTTCTGAAAGTCGGAGAATTGACTCTCGAACAGCGGATTCTTCTCCGGTAGACGCACCGTGAATATCGTCCCAAACAAGAAGTACGTTCCCGTCAAAGTTCTCTGACTCAAATGCTTCCGCTCCAGAGGGGTTTACAAAGTCTTCACGGGGCAAAACGACATGCGAAATGTCAAATTGGTGGAGTACCCTTCGTTGTAGAATGTCTAGGGCGGTTGACTTTCCGAGACCAAAGCGGCCGACCACCAGATAGCGGTCTTGGTGGAGGTTTTTGGGGAGATTGGGCCGCTCTATCGGGGAATCACTCAAAGCGTTTCTGGGATGTAGAAATTCGGATACCTCTTCAGAAACGGATGTTGGGTCTTCAACGTTGATCTTCTTGTATCGGGGGGCCTGAGGGACCGCTTCCTCTAGCCTATTTAATTGCTCACGAAGCTGTTTGACCTCTTCTTGATTCTCCCAAGCTGATTTTAGAATAAGCTCCTCTGCGATGTCATCTGAAATATCAGATAGCCACGAATCAATCGCTCTCCCTAATGACGATTCTACAGCATCCACGACATGTTCTTGATCTGTCGCACCGAGTTCGGGATGAGCAATTACAAGTTCACTTGCGATTGACTCTATAATACTAGATCTTTCTTGATAGAATGAGGCGGCAGATCGTTCTGATACATTCCCAAGCGCATCTCGGATAGCGTCGTAATCGACCGATGCTGAGGAATCGGCTCCCTCAATATCTAGTTCCTCATCCAATTCCTCAGCAAACTCGATACCGAGTTTATCTGAAGCCGATACCGAAATCGCATCTGAAATTCGACTATGGACTGTCTTTGCGGACCACGAGCCGGATTCTGCAATTCCTGACGCTATTAAGCTTGCAGCGACAGCCTCTCCGAGCATTGAATGTATTTCTTGTTACAAGTGTTTCAGTGTATCGGGGAAGGACACAGGATCGTCCCTTAGTCTGTTCACCCGATTCGCTCGGTCGCAGTAAGTAGGCCTTCTATACTAGTAATCTGGTCATGTCGTCCATCGCCCGCACCGCGTGAACGAGCTGCTGGTCGTCGGCGCGCTCGCGCTCGCGGACCGCCTCGCGAGTCGCCGCCACGGACGCCTCGTGGAGTCGGTCGTAGTAGTCGTCACGCGAGTCTGCGAATCCGGACTCGACGGCGAGGCCGGGCCAGTCGCGCGGCGCGTCGGCCTCGCCGTCGACGATCCGGGCGCGGAGCGCCGCCTCGTCGCCGGCGAACCAGCCAGCGTTGTCGTCGGTGTCGGTCATTACCCGTGGGTATTGCTTCCGGTCGTATAGGCGTTCCCGAAACGGCGGCGGGAGAGCGGACCCGGAAAAAAACGGAACCGTTGCAGCTACTCGTCCGCCAGTTCGATCGTCGCGCCCGCGTCCTCGGACTCGGGCTCGGGCTCGGATTCGTCCACGTCGTCCGATCCCGATCGGAACTCCGCGAAGACGCCATCGGGATTGCTTCGGATATCGGCGAGCGTCGCGCCCGTGAGCCCGCCGAGCGCGCCGCCGGTACTCGCCGCGTTTCGGCTGATCAACCCGCCGACTGCGGCGCCGATCGCCGCGCCGATCGCCGCGTACTTCGCTCGGGACATCGCGCTCTTGATGCGTGCTCTCATACTCGTCACTTCGTTGCGAGCTCTCAAAAATCTGTCGTCGGTGTGAGGACGGAAGCCGATGAGAGGGTCACTGCAGTCGCTTCGTGGTCTCGACGAGGGGATGGCGGGCGTAGTCGACGATCTCGATGTCGGTAATGTCGTCGAGTCCCTCCTTTTTGGCGGTCTTGGCCATTCCGAGGTCCACCGGGTGATCGGGGACGATCACGTACGCGTCCATCTCCTCGATCCCGGCCTCGTGAGCCGCCATCACGCGATGGTGGCCGTCGGCGAGGTGGAGTGTGCCGCCGTTGTCGATGACGACGAGCGGTTCCGCCAACCCGCGCTCTAGCTCGTACTTCCGGCCCTCCAGCTCGTCGGCGTAGACGCGGGCCTGCGTGGGCGTGAGGTCGGTGAGCTGAACCTCGCGGCGCTCCTCCCGAAGCTCGACGCCGTGGATCTGTTCGAGCGTGCGCATCAGCTTCCCCACCTTGCTCGGCGTCGCACGCTCGATCTGCGAGCGGACCACGTCCGTGTTCGAGATGATCCCCACGAGGTTGTCGGCGTCGTCGACGACCGGGAGCCGCTGGATCCCGGACCGGAGGATGACGCGCGCGGCGTCAGTCACCTTCATGTCCGGGTGCGCCACGATGAGATCATCGGACATCACGGTGAAGACGGGGGCCTCGTCGTCGGCGAGCAGGAGGTCGGCCGCCGAGACGAATCCCTCGACCGTCCGGCCCTGCGTGACAGGGAACCCGTTGTGGCCGTTGCTTTCGGCCATCCGCTGCGCAACTGCCTTCACCGTCTCGTCGGGACTCACGGTCTCGACATCGCGGGTCATGTACTCGCCGACGGTCGGTTTCCCGCTCATCGTGCGA
>Ga0136606_1000241_pt1 | contig 20857 bp, 33 predicted proteins | sample AntDeeMetagen680_FD_104935 | JGI IMG/M metagenome (GOLD analysis project Ga0136606, IMG submission 104935) | Saline lake microbial communities from Deep Lake, Antarctica - Metagenome #680 | ecosystem: Environmental > Aquatic > Non-marine Saline and Alkaline > Saline | place: Antarctica: Deep...
TGCCTTCAACCCCACGAGGGTTCGTCTGTAACTCGACTTCCTCCCCGCGTTCACGCGTTTCTCCCATCCTTCAACCCCACGAGGGTTCGTCTGTAACCACTCTCGTTAACTCGCACGGGGCCGGTGATTGGTGACCTTCAACCCCACGAGGGTTCGTCTGTAACCATGCTGGACTACGGTGTTTCTGGGCTTAAACAGTGGGGTTTCGAGGCGTGGTTTCCGTCGACCCGCAATAACCCCCAAACCCCCGGGGGGTCGATGGTGATTACTGATCCAGAATCCCGAAACACGAATCAAACCGGGGAGACGCCGCATCGATAACAACCGGGAAGGAAGACTCGCCCGCAATCCGGTCTTCCTCCTCGAACCCGATTTCAGTCACTGAATCCCCGCGTTTCGACACTACACGATTGCGGAGATTACTCATTTTGGAGCGTGCTTCCCCATACTGATTGTCATCGATAGCTGCTTTGATGGCATCCACACAGTCTTGTTCCTGTTCTGTGCGGATCACCGCAACATCCACGCTATCATCATCAATCAGACTCACCCCACGCAACTCCGCGCCTTGCGCCTCATCAACCAACTCAGGCCACGCCCCTTCGCCTTGATCACGGTTTGTTAACCCAGCATAGTACGCATCAGAGATCGCGACCGTCATTTCAGGCTCAGACACACGGAATTCCGAAGCGTCACTCTTGGACACAGATACTACCGTGTTGATAGCGGAAGCTGTTTCATCAAGTTTGTTTGCGCGGCGCGCATACACCAATTCAGACGGTGTTCGGGTGTGGTTTTCATCGAGTCGCCCCAATCGCCAGACAGTCACTGTTCCGCAGTCAGACTCGTTGTTTCGGTTGCATCGCCCAGCTGCTTGAATGATGCTATCCACCGGGGCGAAATCCCGGAATACAGACTCGAAACTGATGTCCACACCGGCTTCAACGACCTGCGTGGAAGTCACTGCGACAACCACGTCTTTCTCAACAAGCGATTTGATCGCTTCAATCAGAATCTGTCTGTCCGCCGGACGAAGTCGCGAAGAAAGATGCCCAAGCACAACCGTGTCTGAATCAGCGTCGGCTTCAATTCGTTCTGCGACTGATTCAATAGCACTGTCATCAACTCCGAAGCCGTCCGAGTCTTCAAGCAGAGGTGTGATTTCATCAGCCAGATCAACAACCGTCTCGAAGTCACTGCGAAGGTCGTGGTCAAGTTCACCGTGTAGTTCACGGGTGCTACGAACGGTGTTACAGATTGCAAGCGCATCTTCACCAGTTTCCGTGATGTGTTCTGCAAGTTCGGACGCCGCTTGTTGGTAGCCCATGCCAACAGCCTCACGATCAGCTAAATACTCAGCAGTGGACTCATGCAGTCGGTACTCAACTCGTTCAACAGCGCCGAAATACCGGTCCCTATCAGGGACTAACGACACGGGATCGAGGTCCGTGTCTCGAACATCGAAGATGCTGGGTTGCGTCGCGGTCATGTTCAGCACCGTTGCATTATACTGTTCCACAACCAGTTCGAATAGGCGGACGACAAGCGGCCACCATTCCACGGGCAGTGACTGCGGTTCATCCACAATAATCACCGCGTTTTCGAGCGCGGGGAGTTTCATTGATTGTTGGCTGGTCGGCCCAGTGAGCGTCTCAAAAAGTTGCACGAACGTTGTGACAGTGCCGCCCGTTCGCCATGTTTCACCTAACAACGCCTTCTGCCCATCACGGTAGGATTCGCCGTCTGTTTCAGACTCCGTGATTGTGTCTTCAAGGTAGTGATGCGCGGTGAGTTGTTCGCCGGTGGAGTCAGCATCGAACACGTCTTCGAGATCGGCGATTGTCTGGTCGATGATTGACGTGAACGGCAATGCGTAGATGAGTCGTCCGTCACCGGGTTTCATGTCGCGGATTGTGAGTGCTGTTTCGACGCCTGTGTACGTCTTTCCTAATCCGGTTGGAAGGGTGATTGTTCCGACACCGAATCCGCCAGCACGCATCTCGGCCTGCGCTGTTTCTCGAACAGCGCGCCGGGCTTCGCTTCGATACGTGTTGAGCGGTGAGTCACTGCCGTCGGATTCAACAGAATCAATCTCGGCGGTGATGGTTTCGGTGTTCAGTGACTTTCCATCGAGGTCGGTAGGGGAGAGTCCCGCAGCATCGGTTCTGTCTGCCAAGCACAGCGCACTCCAGAGTTGCAACGTTGAATCATACAACGTTTCGGAGAAATCTCCTCGAACGCCAAATAAGGACTCCCCGAACGGAAGCAAATCACTGAAAATTTCTCCCGATTCCAGTTCCGGGGCTATGTCTCCCCACTGTACTGTACGGGAAACGCCGAGGGAATCAGTGACTTCCTCAAGAATCGTGTTAATGAATTCCCGAGCGTCTTCATCACCAGAGATTTCCGTGGCTTGAACGCCAACGCCTTCTCTTGCGTTGTACACTGCATTTTTCTCATCGCCATACAATTCGAGGAAGGAATCCATGTCCGGAAGGTCGCCGTGGTGTTTCCCGATTGCCGTCCAGACAATCAGCCAATCCTGCGGCTCCCAGTCAAGTTCATCAAGAACCAGATACGTGATTGACGCGCCTAATGGTGCGTGACTCGTGTGTTCTGATTGAGAGACATGGTGGTTCGGATCGATGTACTGCTGGATTGTTGGGCACGCTTTCGCAATATCGTGTAGTAATCCAGCAACACGGGCATGATCTTCGAGCGGACGGCCTGTTGGGGATGTTCCATCAGAGGGTAATTCAGCGACTGTTAGATCAGCAACCGTCCGGAGATGCTGTGAAAGATCAGAGGTGCCTGCTTTTCTGGGTGGGCGGGCGATGAACGCCGATTGTGACTCTGTAGAATTGGCTGGCATAGTCTACAGAACCATGCTTCATAGCCCGGCATAAACCCGCGACGCGACGATGCCTGCGACACCGTTCCAGTGACTCAAGAATCAGAGAAAAGTCACTATTCGCGGTCTAAAACAGGACTGAGAAAATCAGAATTCGGCCCTGTTAATGGAAGCAGACCGTGCGTCCATCAACGGTCTTCGCGTTCACGCCTCTCGCCTTGATTGTAGAGCCGTCTGTCGCAACTGTGTGCGTGACGTACTCGGTTGTTCTTCGATGCCCGGCGTTGACATCATCAACCGTCATGATGGACGGGGAGCGTTCCGTGATGACCGATTCGTTGGCAGACGGGACAACAGCTCCGGGAGATCCCGGAATAGTGGAATCCACATCCACCACCTCATCGGTGTCTTCCGTCGTGATTGTGTACTCGCCGAGGTACTCAATTTCAGCGAGACACTCACTTTTCCCGAGCGAAGGCGTGTAATGCGTCTCACCGTTTTCGAGCATCTCTTTCAATTCTGAATACGGCTCTCCATCGAATGTGATGTCAATTCGGTACTCAACATCACGGAGGTACTCATACCCGTGGACTTGCCGATCGCCTGAATTTGTAGCAGCAGCGGCTTTCGGTTTCCCACTGGTTTTCTCCAGCTTATTCCAGTCTGTCGAAAGCGGAGTTTTCGGGAGGTTCATCGTCCGCGACGGGGATTCGATGCTGATCGCAATTCCGGCGTAGTCCGACGCGAACAAATCGTAGTACTGATCGCGCCCGATGCCGAGCATGGCAGCGACGAGTCCCGCGACAGTTGTGCGGGGCATCACTCGGTACGTTTGTTTCACGGTGTTCCCTTCAACGCGCCGGAAATGCGCCCAGTTCCCCTGAATCGTGAACGAGAGGCACCGATCCATGTACGGTGACTCAGACACGTCACTCTCTGGGGAGACATTCAGAGTCGTTTGGTGTTGTGATTGCGTCATAATGTAGAAAGCAGCGAGGAAACTTAGTTCGCGGGAGTTTCGTTGTACACGTCGATAACGTGAACGCTATCGTCACCGACGATGTCTCGGATTTCGTTGTACATCGCTTCCGGACCACCGAGAACGCCATCGTTCTGTGTGGCGACAGTCATCTGATTGTCCACTTTGATGTGAACCGTTTTCACGCACTCATTACGCGAATCCAGCTGATTGAGGAACCAAGTAAGGTCTAAGCAGGTGTCCTGCGGCGACCGAATCATTTTATCATCTTCAGACGCCGGTTCGTACAGACTGAATGCGTTCTGGAGACCGATTTGGTACGTTTCTTCTTCGTACTCCACACGGAGATACACACGGGGTTCGTGACCGAGTTTTGCGCGGGACGTGGGCTGATTCTTGATCGACCGCCAGAAGAGCGTGTCCAGACGCTCAACTTCTTCGTCTGTGAGGCCGGTGTCTTCTGCTGCGTTCTCGTTCACGAGCCCCCACGTTTGGAACAACCCGTACTTGATGCGGTTGTCTGCGAGGCCATACCCGCCAGTGTCGTTGTCGTCAGTGCCGAACACGGACGTGAGGCTATTCGAATTTTCATTCATCACGACCGAATGAAGTGTTTCCGCAGGCTGAAGCTGAACCGGGCCTTGTAACTTACTTGGGAATACTTCCTGAACAGCATCTTTTGTGTCGTTGTCATTGAAACTGAAACTGAGCGTAGCTCCGAACAATGGCACGTCAACCGTGGAATTGAGGAAGTCTTCGAACATTCCGGGTCCAACATCGTCCTCCGAATCGATGTCACCTACCAGCCGTTCAAGATGCTCCGTTCGGGTCGGCGCATCTTCCAGATTCTTCACGAACACTTCGTCGCCATCATCCACGAACTGATCGCGGAGATACCGCTTCAGGCAAACGTCAGTGACGATACATTGCCGAGTGTGCGGATCAATTCGGGGGCGGTTCTCGCCGCTCATCGGGACGCCATTCGGATTGGCGTTAATTGCGTCGAACAGGGCGATCAGTTCGTTTCGGTTCTGAATCGTGTCGTCGGACATGGTGTTACTCATTGGATTGCGTGTTGGAAATGGACGTTGCAGTACCGGCAACCCGATCGGTGTCAAACTGTACGGCAGGGTTCGCAGTCATCAGTTTCCTTGGCGGTACCCGAGGCCATACGCCAGCCCGAGACTGTAATGGAATTTGATGTCGGGGAGCGATAACTCCCAGTCGTTGATCTTCTCATGGGACATCGTGTCCGAAAGCTCGGTCAGCACTTCTTGGAACATGACGCCATCGTACTGATTCTGGGAACTGTACACCTGTGTCTTGTCAATAGTCTTCGCCGTGATACGCGGCAAAGACATCATCGTGACGTTGCTAACCGGGTACTTGTCGGCCATTGTCTGCGAAACGTCTTGGTACCGGGAGAGGTGCCCGATGAGCGCCCCGAGAGAGAACACCGCGCGGCGTTCCGGAGACTCAGAGAGCGCAGCATGGTCATCAAGAAACGCCTGAAATGCTTCTTTCCGCGCTTCAGTTGATGTTTGGTCATTTTCAGCCTGTTCTCCATCGTTCGCCGTGTTACTGTCTGTAGTCATGTAGTGAGGGGCCGTTGTGAGAGGCTTGTAGGTGTCGTCTGCAAAGGTGAGGAGGTCAGTCGCAGCCAGCGTGGATAGCTGAACGTACTGCGCCATGACAGTCATGCTCGGGAAGGACTCCCCTCCGTCATCACAGATCCGTTCCACGTACCCTTTCAGGAGTTCATCGACACTCACCGCTTCGCCGCCGAAAATCTTCGTCAGCATTCTCGAACGCGGGTCACCGACTGAAAGATCGACTTGGGGGAGTGTTTCGTGTAGGAACGACCCACCGAAGAAGACTGATGCGAAATTCTTCGAGGGATTGAGTGTGTCCCAATACTCATTCTCATCACTGGAGTCACTGGATTCTTTCTGAACGGAAACTCCGTCTGTCTGGTCTTTCTTCCGGAAATACCCCGAATCAGATCGGAGAACCGTGTTCCGAGCATCACCCAATTCTTTCGGGAGGTACTCTGTAACCGAGCGAGCGTCCGAAACAACGTTGTTCCGCTTCGACTGCACTTTGTCAACAACGGTTACATAGAACCGCAGTCCATAATCGTCCGGCAGCTCCAGCGCCCGTTCGAACACAGTCGTCTCGTCATTTGTCTTCGCATCAACTAACAGACGATACAGCTCTTTCGCCATTTCAGGCGTTGTAGGCTCTGAAAAATACGGAATTGTGTACAGTTTGACCCCGAACATGGAATGGCTACACGCATCAAGAAGTGACGTTGAGTTTTGAATCACGAACGCAGTGTTTTCACTGACTGCGTGATTCCGCCATGCTTCTTCGCCATCAAGATTCGGGAATTTTTCTAACTGTTTTGAAAGGAAATACCGAAGCGGGTCATCCATCAGACCTACAAGTACCTGATCGGATTCTCCAGTCACCATGTCCACACCAATGCCCTCGGACATGTCCGTTTGGTTTTTCGAACGCATACCAGCGTTCAAACGCGCTCTCATGGCCTTGTTGAACACATCAATTTCACCGGGCCACAGCCACCCCTCGTCTTCGTCGCGCCGGAGTTTCACGGTCAAGAATGCGCGACGTTTGCCCTCAAGACGCCCCGAAATCTCGTCTTTGATTTCAGATACAGTTTCAGTATCTTGGTTGAGTGTATCCAGTGACTGAATCAGATGTCCGTCACTATGTTCGGTGGCGACTTTCTGAACATGGTCTTCTTCCGACCACGCAAGAAACGGCGAGTCGACGTATCCCGCAATTTCTTCCGGGAATTTACCTCCAGCAGTCCGGAACGTGAGACTGAATTCTGCCCCGCGAGAGGTATCTTTCCGAGAATACCCGAGTTTGGACGTTAACTCAGGGCGGAACTGCTGAATAGACACGCCCTCGAATGTCGGTTCATCGCCTTGGACATCAACCTTAATCGAGATTAGGTTGTCATCACTGCCATCCTCCACGACTTTGTCAGCATCATCCGGGGTGTAGTACCGTTCATTACCGACGCCGCTGGTGGCAAGCAGATACAGCGACCCGTACAAGTACTGAATGTCGCGGAGCGATGTAACGGGGCGATCCAGAAGTAGGGATTCTAATTCATCATCCCACTTCGAATCCTCGAACGCATTAATGTCCAAGTCTTCCATTACAGCGCCCCACCGACACTGTTGAACGACCGTTCCATGTTTCCATCATCTTCATCGAGATTAACGAAGCCGAACCCGAGATTCGTTCGCGCGCCAATCCCGACATCCAACATGTGATTCAGGTGCTTTCGGTGAAGATCGTCCTGAACTGTGTACCGGAACACCCACTGACTCGTGATGAACGTCCGGCGTTCATCCGCCGTGACGTTCGCCTCAACAGCTGGCGTGCGCACGAGATCGTACCCATCGAACAGTGGCACGTCGTCTTCGCGCTCATCTGGCCCGGTAAGGTACTCCGGCATGAACTGATCGTGTTTGAACTGGAGGTTCTGCCGGATTTCATCGAAGAACACACCGACCGTGTGCTTCGGTCGCCAGAACACATCCGTGTCCGAATCCTCGTGCCCAGTTGGGCGCGACAGTTCGTGGCGTTCCAGGTCTTCCTCAGACATCGGAACGACAACTGCCGTCCCCGTGCTGATCGTGCCGGTGGTACCGGGTTCGCCGACATCCGGATCAAGCGCGGTGATGTCCTCAACGGTGAACGGCATCTCGCCGATATTCAGTTCCGCACTGTCATCAAGGCGCGCAGCGAGAATGTTGAGCAGTTCCCGGTCGGGACTGGCGAAGATGAGGTGCCGCGTGTCGCCCTCGTCCATGTCCCGAGGTGGGAACGGGTTTGAGTAACTGAGCGGCAGCAGCTCATCGCTGTCATGATAACTGTCGTAGTCTGTGCCTCGCAGCGCAGACCATATCCACCCACGGAGTTTGTGATGGTAGTCGTTCTGGTAGGCGGCGTCTCCCCGCGCTTTCAATCTGACCAGTGTTCTCACACCCATCCATATTGTATATTTACTTAAGAAGGACTCGGATATTTCACTTCCCAAACGCTATTTGCGCGATCATATGTTATGCCGTTCGAGTGAGGCCCTCAGAATAACTCATATAATTGTCTTAGAACGGATTTGAAACTTCAATTCTAACTGGCATCGATCTCGCTGGAACACAAGGCATTTCAACCCCACGAAAGTTCGTCTGTAACCAGCGACGGAGACAGAGAAGACGACGCTCGCTGTGCAGCTGGCCCTTCAACCCCGCGAGGAGTTCGTCTATAACTCAAAATCTAAGGGTGCTGGCGACAGAATCGTGTGTCTTCAACTCCACAAGGGTTCGTCTATAATTTCTCACACAGAACTCCAGCGACTTGAAAGAGATGTGCCTTCAACCTCACGAGGGTTCGTCTCTAACGGGAAAGACTACCGGGCCATCCTCACCGACCGCGACCTTCAACCCTACGAAGGTTCGTCTGTAACGATTCCCGTTCAGATTCGAGTTGATTGCGTCGAACAGGCTTCAACCCCACGAGAGTTCGTCTCTAACAACCACAACATAGTCCCAAATCCTCCTTTGATTCTCCTTCAACCCGCAAGGGGTTCGTCTCTAACAGAGTCAATCAAGGGCATCGTCCCGGAGTTGAGTGTCCCTTCAACCCCGCGAGGGTCCGTCTGTAACTAATCGGAATAAAGTCAAGGAGAGGGATGTTTACCCTTCAACCCCGCGAGGGTTCGTCTGTAACTCGATTTGGTATCCCATACGACAGTCTACGTGCTTCCTTCAACCCCGCGAGGGTTCGTCTGTAACGCGACTCCGACCACCAACTCCTCCCCACCGAGCGTCCTTCAACCCCGCGAGGGTTCGTCTGTAACCGACTGATCACTGATCATGACCCCATCCATAGCACCACCTTCAACCCCGCGAGGGTTCGTCTGTAACTATGGGAGGATACAGCCCGATTCAAGTACTACGTTCCTTCAACCCCGCGAGGGTTCGTCTGTAACTCAGTTGCCGAGTGCGTCGATTCCAGCACATTCTGACCTTCAACCCCGCGAGGGTTCGTCTGTAACCATGTGGTATTCAGGCGTGTCTGGAGTTAAACTACCGGGTTTCGAGGCGGCGTTCCCGTCGACCCGCAATACCCCTCAAACCCCCAGGGGTCGACGGAAACGAGAAGCCACTGACCGAGATTAATCCCGGCCTCTTCGCGCACGGGAACTGGAACGTCACTCAGACTGATTTCGGTTGTATCCAGAATAGAGATGATGGCTTCATGCTCGATGGATCGCGCATGAATTACTCGGTTCTGTTCAAGATGTAGATTATACCGATTCCAACCGTCACGATCTATTTCAACGAAGTATGTATCCAACCGAGTATTCGCATCCGGGTCTAATTGATACACAGACGGATTCTTCGCCGTGTCACTACTGTCTGCCTTCGGTGGGGGACTCATACAACACGGCGAGAAACAGCAGGCCTTCAGCCTTCGTCAACGTAAGTCGGCGTATACTCAGATCCTTCAGCTGCGCAGTGATTTCGGATCATGTTGTCTTGCTGGACCATGATGACGATTGTTGAGCAAGCCCCACCGGGGAGCATCTGGTATCGGTAACTGAAACTCCCGCGCGGCGGCCACATCACATGCTTGAACCGCGTCACGAACCACGGCCATTCCAACTCTCCGAACGGGTCCGTGACTGTGTTTTTGGTGAGCGTCATGACGACCACCGACGACCACAGGTTTGGCACACGACTGATTGCGCGGTGTTCATGACCGTAACGTCGTTTCCGCAGCTACATTCGACAGTCACTGTCGCACGGATCGTTACCGATCCGGTTTCTACAGGCTCATCTTCTCCAACAACACGACTGGTAGTTTCCTCCGCCCACGCGGACAACGTCGTGTCAACAATCTCTGCCTGCGAGTTAGATTCCTCTCCCGGCATTAGTCCCACACCCCACCGCTGGCGATTTCATCTGGGAATTCCGAGTACACGTCCACCCACCCTTTCCGGTTGTGTTCTGGCCAGTCTTCTTTCGGAACATCCTCCAGATGCCGCATACTCCGGCGCTGGGTAACCGGGACGACATCCCAGTCCCCATCGTAGGAATCGCGTTCCTCTCGGCGTTCGTACAGCATCTTCTCGGGAGGTTCGTTTTCCCGGTGGATGCGAACCAACGCGCGGCGCGTCCGTTCTATTCCGCCGGGGTTCTCAATCCATCCCTCAATCAGTTCTACCTCCGGTTTGTTTTCTTCAGACATTAGTTCTCACCTTGCGTAACGCGGTGATGAAGTTCGGAGAGTCGGTCGTCGTCTAACGGGTTGTTGTGGTCGTCGTTGTAGAGGCCGGTGTCCCAGTACAACTCAGCCAGTTCGTCTTGCGTCACGCGCCATTCCGAAGTACGGGCGAGATTAGACAGAATGTACTCCCAGTGCCCATCGTCGTCATCCGTGAGGCACTGCGTGACTTCAACAATCTTCGGAAAGTCGCTGGAGCTACTGCGCCGCCACAGGATTTTATCCTCGAACGCCCGATTCTTAATCGAAAGCGGATTCACCTGTTCTTCCACTCGGTGCTTGAACGAGTTATTTCGCTCTCGGATGGAGAACTGGACGCTATTCACGACGTTCTGCATTGCGCCGGTCCATTCGCCGTCGTAGCACATTCGGCACTCACCATCGAACAGGAGGAACGTTTCCTTCTCGCAGGTGTCGCACTTGTCATACGATTCGTTGCCGAAACTGACGCCGAACGAGGATACGTTCCGTTCAATCCGGGTGAGATTCAGCACCCGAACCAGTTCTTCTTTGGACGGGTCGGGTCCGAGATCGAGAACACGGTCGGGACTGATTTGGAGTTCATCGATTGTCTGCCCGAATTCCAGTATGCCGTGTTCGTTGAACCAGTCACCACCGATGAACAGCACTTCATCCTCAGTGACGCGGTGATTGCACGATCGGCAGTACAACTTGTACTCGTATTTCGGACCAATCGGACGGGCTGTGTGCGCTTCGATGTAGGACACGCCACTGGATCCGCAGTCCCGAGCAGCGTGGAACTTTGTCCAGCCGTTAAACAGGGTTCGGCGCGGTTCTTCGAAGACGGCGTCAGACGGCCAGTCTTCGTCCCTCCCGTCGTAGTTATTCATCTCGCGGAATGTGTCGAGCGCAGCTTGTTCCGTCATATTACTGGGTGTCCGTAGGCGTGGTTTCGATATGCGTGTCCGCGCTGTACGTGATCTCTCTGCCCTCGGAATCATGGCGCTTGATCGGCTGGGAGAGCGAGGCGTCTTCAGCGACGCCCATTGCATCGCCGAACCGGTCGGAATTCCGTTCGGAGGTTTCGCCGTCAATCCCGAGGGAATCGCACGCTAACACTTCGAGCGCCCACAAGTAGTCGCGGTCAACTTCGATGGTTTCAGGTTCCATAGGTTTGGGTTGCACACGTTCCGAGCGGGTGTGCTGTTGTACATGGGTATCACTCGGGTAGGCACTTCAACGGTAGGTAGAGCGATGCCTCAGTGACTCCGAGTCCCTGTTTGTAACACCAGTTTTATATTACCGCTTTGATGTGTTGTGGGTGGATGACACTGAATCAACCAACACCACCGGACGGCGTGATTAACGTCCACCGACACCCCACCAGTCTCTCAGACGGGGCGCTCGTCTCGATCCACGAGGATCTTCAATCTGGACTTACAGACGACCTCTACAAACGCCTCACCGAATTCATCGAAGCATCCAGCCTTCCAGACAAAACACCGGATTACCGCGACCAGGTACTGAAATACCTCGAAGATTCGATCGCGTACCGGGATTCAATCCGGCCAAACGGCCTCCGAGGACTCGGTGATCTCCCGGACATGATTGGTCGCACAACAACTGGTGGGTGGGTGCATTACCACAACGGACACGACGTCGACCACGACATAGATGAAGATGAGGCGGATACAGTCGAGTCCGGGAAGTACCTGTTTTTCAGCCCGGATGATACACAGGCGTTAGAAGATATTATCGTGGAGCAGTTCGCCGAACGCCCATTCCCTTACGCGAAAATCAGCACCATTCCGGCGAAGAAACAGGACTGGGTTCTGTGCCTGTATCAAGACGATAATCGGTACTGGTTCCCCCTCCGAAGCGCGTATCATGACCCAACAACAGTTCGGTTCCGAGGGTTCAAAACGAACGAAGCAACGAGAAAGAACGAATACTCCGATAAATTCCGGCAGTCAACGTAACACGGCATCGCGCCGTGTGACGTGATTGTTATTCAGGTCCGTCACTGCCCCGGTCATCTCCCGGAACAGTGACGATTCCGTCAGCGAAGTCTTGGATTGCCGCATCTACTTCGCCGTTATCGAGGTCTTCCTCATCGATCTCATCTGATTCGAGTAACGCTTCTCTGAACAAGTTGGATACTCTTTCGAGTTTCGCGCCAAACGCTTCGGACACCCCTCTATCGATGTGTTTTGAGTCACTCATCGTGTAGTACCTCGATGGTTATTCCCGGCACACCCAAATGTCACCGACGCGCTCGTCAATGAAAACGCCGTATTCGCCGTCTTCGATGTTCGACGCAATCTTTTGCCGTTCCTCTTCGTCGCGAACGCGCATCGAACCTCCGACCCGGTCAAGATTATTGAATTCCTCTGCACAGTCCGGACATCGGCTACTGTCCCCCTCTCCAACGACGTATGAGTACGTTTCAACGCACGATTTACAGGATGCACTTACTGTATCTCCGTCGTCGGGCATCTGGTCGCGTGTCGAAACGAAATTTGGCGTGTAGTCGTCCATGGTTCTGATTCAGTGACTGTGTGGAGTACGGAAAAAACCCGGGTTAGTCACAAGTCACTGAATAATCCGGCGAGTTCGGAGTGCATCTCATTGCGACGGTGGCGGCGTTCTTCAGCTTCGGAGAGATAGTTGTCTATTACAACTGTTTCATCTTTTGAGCCTTGTTCTTCAGCAACGACTTCGAATCGCTCTGCAACCGCCTTCACTGCGTCACCATAGATAGTGTACCAGAATCGCCGCCCCATCTTCGGAACCGGGAGCGAACCTGCGACAGTCACGTCTGCACGGTCTGCGAGCGACTTGAAATGCCGCCGCGCAGTCTCCGATGAGATATGCCCCGACTCCGATGACGGTGAGGGAAGCAAGTACCCGTTCCAGGTATCCTGACTGGACACGCGCTCGATCTGGTCTTCCAGCACGTCCGTGCCGGTGAGCATCGACACGCTTCCGGGGCCGTTCTTCCGTTCATCGCCGAATTCGATGTATGGGTCGGCAGCGTCACTGGGTGAGAGATGCAGCTGCGACATGTGCAGGCCACAGACTTCGCTCGTGCGAAGTCCCCAGCCGCAAACACCAACGACGAGGAATCGTTCCAGTGGAGAATCTGCGACGGAGAACAGGTCTTTGACATCATCTCGTGTGAGGCTGGGGTTATCCCACGACGGTGTGTCACCCCATCCGAATCGCTTCTCCAGTTCTGAGAGTGGATTGTATAATGCATTTCCGAACGTCACGAGGTGATTGTAGAATTCCCGGACTTCCTGTACGTATTTGCGTTGTGACGCCAGCGTCGTGAGAACACCGTCACGGCGATTCAGCACCTCGAACACGTCCGCTGCCCGATCCATTTCTGAGCTTCGCTGCTCCGCATCGTACAACGGGGTGAGGAGATCCGTGTCCCCGTGAACGTCACGGTATGTCTCCGTGTATAGCCGGAGAATTGACCGGCGAGTTGTCACGGTCGCATCCGCTAATCCGCGTTTCTCCCGTAGTTCCGTGAGGTAGTCTTCGATAGTGGTTCGAGTCTCGGTGTCTTCGATGTGATCGAAATACGCCGGGGACTCAGGGTTCTCTGGAACGCCGATCTCGGTGGAGAAGTCACCGGGTGACATGTCGTGTTGGCGCTGAAGGTGTTTCACGAATCCGGGGTAATTCGTGTTCAGCCAACTGTATGTCGGTGTTTCTGTGCCCGGCGAATATCCGTCTGCTTGCATCTGGATTGTGATTTCGTTGCGGTAGAAGTTCGCGGCGTCTTCGAGACTCATCGTGGAGTATGAGGCGTCGACGCCGGGCGCGGTGTTTTCTGTCATGGGTGTTGCTCAGTTCATTGGCAAGCACTCACTTAATGTCTTGTGTTGGTTTTCTGGATCGGGTGGTGGACTTATCACGGGCGGCTACACCCCGACACACGTATGAAGTATACACCGCGATTAGACGAGAACGGATTCTCCAAACCAGTGAAATTCAGAATGCGGTACGCCGACACCGATACCGGCGTGTTCCCGTCCTACGATGTGCAAAGCCTGCTCGAAGATCACCACGGCCTCGAATACGAACACGAATTCGATCTTGCCCTCCGGAAATCCCCGCCGTGCGCCGAATTCGTGTTCGACGCCGCGAAGGTTCCGGATGCGGACATCGTGATTTCGACAGTCCAAGAAATCGTTGACCGATTCAATCAACCCCCGGACGAGCTGCCGGAGGAGAAGCGAGAGGCGTGGAATGAGTCCGAAGTCGTGGTTTCCGATGTTGTTCGCGGCAGTGACGATTCGTAGTTCCGGCGTTATTGCCGATTGGTGCCGTGTTCGATGAGGTTCATCGCCCATGAGGTGAGTGATCCGCTTTGCGGATCGATTTCTTCCTCGCCGATGAACGGCGACATCATATCCCCGGACATCAGCAACGAGAAATCGAGATCCTCCGCGCGGTGAACAATCGAGATGTAGTACGTGTTCTGCCCATTATACACGGTTTCCTCGCGTTCAACGAGGTCTTTCTCCCGGAGTTTCGTGATGATGCGACTCCCGGTGCGAGAACTAACATCCATCTCTTTCCAGAAATCGCTTTGGTGAATCCCGCCGCCCTGCTCGATTAATCTGAGCGCGCGTTGTTGTCGATCGGTGAGGTCAACATCGCGTTTTTCGGTGATGCTCATACACACAATCGTTCATACAACTAACTCAACGTTTCGGAATCACGTCACAGCCCTGAGTCACTGAATTCTTCCCGTGGTTTATCCGTGATCTCCCCATAGGAACGCCCACAATCACGATGTTACGGAACATGGATGCCGAGCAAGTGGACGACGAAATCCGGATGGACATCACTGCCGAATTCGGAGAAGCTGTCAAAGGCTGGGAGCAAATCCGGATGGAACTGAACCTGCAAGACGGGGACTGTGATCTTGAGGGTGTGACGCTCCGCGAGCAGAATGAGTGTTATCACAATGAGGATGACGACATCCCGTTCGGGTACGGCCCGATTGCACTGTCATTCGCGGACACCGATGCGTTTGACCGGTTCAAGACTGAACTCAAGGAACTGGTGTCTGATTACCAAGATGGCGGGAATCATGACGGGGCTGATGAACTCCGGACGTTCAAGAACCGCCTCCCCGCGACGTTTGAACTGGAACAGCACTTAGAATGAGCGTAGAAGACACCGACGGTGAGTCTGAAACAGAGAACCGTCTTGAGAAAGGCGATCGTGTCCGATTCGAGGAGGGTGGTGGAACAGAGACAGCGAAAGTGAAGGCACTCACGTCGGGGAGTTGGGTGCATCTGACTGGCGGGCGGATGATGCGGATCAGTGATCTCGACGTGGTTGGTGACGGCGAGAAGACGGATGGTGAGAAACTGGTTGACGCACTCAGCCAGTTAAGTGACAGTCAGTCCCCGGACGTGGAAACGTGGTGCCCGAATTGCGAGAAATACGCTGATTTCGCGGTTCTGCAAACGGTTGAACGCCCCGAATTCGGCGTTGAAAACGACCTGCTTGCGTGCCCGGATTGCCCGCACACCACAATCGACCAAACCGAATGGCGAGAACTTGGTGAGGGCGACTCGTGAGTAATCTTCCGACGTGTGCGCTTGAGGAATGCAATCAGCGCCCGGAGAAGGATGTGAAGTCAACAGAGTGGGGCTTCCCTCGTGTACGGACGCTCTGCACGAAGCACGCAGAGTGGGCTGAAAATACAGCTAATTTCGAGATTCTCGATGACCAATTCTGACATCGGCGAGTACGTCGCCAGAAAATGGTGCGCGATGCACGGGGAGGTTCAGGAAGGTACAACGTGCCCCGAGTGCGGGCAGTTGCTTCTCACGAAGGGGCAGTACCGAGCGTCTGACCGGCACGGATCAATGCCGCGTGACTTATGACTACTTTGTCTACCCCGGGTATCACGGAACAGTCCAGTGACTGTGAAACAGTTCGTGACTGCACACTCCCGGATTCAACGACTGACGAGGTTGTTGACGGGGAGGTGTACTCGTGCCGAGAGTGTGGCCGTGAGTACCAGTACCGAGATGGGTGGTTCACTCCGGTAGGTGACGCCGATGGGGAGTGACGACGATAGCACTACGGAGATTCCTCCGAAGTGGCACCGAATTGACTGTGACTGCGGGTACTCCGAGAAGATCGATGGAACTGGAAGCGCCCGGAAGGAAGGCATGGCTCACGAAGATGACGGCGGACTCGGGCATCAGGTAACGATTACGCGAGTGCGGGATGGCGTCCAGATTCACCCATGACAAAATCAGTTGATAACTCTCGAACCGAAGCGTGGGGTGGTGAACAGTGACGATTGAACTTCCGGCAGTCGCTGTCTTCGCGTGGATTGGCGTTACCGGTGCGTTGCTGGTCTGGAACATCCGTTCCCAACGTCGTGCGAACACCTATCGCCGAATCGCTGAAGACTGCGCTGAACACGACTCACGGACAATCGGCGTTATTGATGACGGATGTGGTTCTGATGAGTGACACACCAAACACCAACGAGAACAGTGACGAAGTTGATTCAGCTGAAGATGACGTGAAGCTCCACCGGGTAGAATCTGCGTTGATGACGGTGCTTTCCGAAGTCCGTGACGCGGATGTTGACTCGGAAGACGTGATTGCCGTGGAACACGCTGCTCAGAGAATCCATGCAACACTCGGTGGTGATGACGTGGAAGCGATTTACCCAGAGTCCGAGGAAGAATCTGAGTAGCGAACACTCGGGTGTTCGCCGTAGAACCGGGGGAGGTGAATATAGTCCGGGGGTTGAAGTCGGTCCGTGGTCTTTGTCTTGATGTGATGATCCGGAACCCCAACACACGGGTTTGTGGAATAGACCGCGTCAAGAAGGAGGTGCAGAGATGACTACGGACACAGAGCAGTCGATGGAAATCACCACGAACACGCCTGTGTCGGAACGTCCAGACACTGCCGACATGTCCGTTGCGGCGCTTCGAGACGAGTACAAGACGTTCGATCTTGGCTCGATTCCCGCTGATGACCACGACCGGTGGGATCGCCACCTCGAAGTCTGGAGTGAACTGGAATCCCGCAATCTCGTGGAATTCCCGGAGTGCGCTCGCGACGGGTGTGACTCGACTCGGTGGCGGTTCTCAGTTGGCGACCCGGCGCACTGCGCCGAATGCGGTGAGCCAGTGACTGACGCCGAACAGTCCAGTGAAGTCCATAGTGCGGCGAATAGACTGATGAATGGCGAGAAAGTCGAAGCCTAACCCAATCAATGAGCAATACTGAAATCGAGGCGGGGAACGACGACTCGGGGCGATACGCAGACAACGAACACGAAGAGGAAACCAATGCCAAGTGACACCGAAGACGAGATCACCGAGCAGTACGACACCATCAACGAATTCACCGTCACCGGGAGATTCGGTTTCCAACGTGTAACGGGGCCGTTTGAAGTCGAAAAACGAGGAACGGTATGGGGTATTGTTGTGCCTACGGATGCGCACCCAACCGTTTCGACTTTATCCGAGCATGACGGCGTGGCTGCGGTTCTTCTCGCCGATGGGAAGTCAATTGGCGGGGGGATTGTCTCCGATGTGGTTGCTGTTGAGGATCAGGACGAGCTGCACGTTCTCGTTGACCAGTACGGAATTGGGGGCGAGGAAGAACACCGGGGCGATGAAGGCCCGTTCCCGCCCGAGGGATTCCCGCCGTGCCCCGGTTGTGATGAACCCGGGCACAGCGTGCAGGAATGGGTTGGAGAGGAACAGGTGCAGCTATGGCAGTGCCCGGATTCGGATTGCCGGGTGGAGAATTACCGTCCCCGGGAAATCGATCCGTATGAATCGCCACGAGGAACACTCTAACATGACTCCCGATTCAGATAGTAGCGATGCTTCGAACGAATTGGTTGAGAAGTGGGGGTGCCATGATTGCGGCCACACAGACACCGCTCCCTTCGATGAAGTCGCTGGGCGACCGATTCGGAAAACAGTCGGGCAAGGAAGACGTGAAACAGTGATTGAGACAGCGGTGTGCCCCGAATGCTACTCCGAGGATTGGCATTCCGAATCCGTTTCAAAGGCGCTCTTGAACCGAGAGATCCCTGATGAGTGACTCACAATCCGATGAAGAACACGTTGTGTCCGTGAAATCCGTTCAGGTGTACCGAGGCAGCATCACTGAAGGTATGGTCGGTGACGGCGGTGTTTCTGAAGAAACCATGGAGATGCTCGATTTTTCGCACGAGGACACGTTGTCGTTGCAGTGTTCGTGCGGAGATGGCTTCCGAAAGTACCGAACCGCAGTAACACATCTTCAAGAGGTTCGTGATGAGTGAAAACACTACCAGAACTGTTGAACGGGGCGAGTACATTAACACAAACAAGCTCACGGTGTGGGTGCCTGATTTTGAGTGCGCGTGCTGTGTTGAGACGCGAATGTGTCGGTTGTCGTATGAAAATGGGGAATGGGTTCACTACACGTGCGGAATGCCGGTTGATGACGAAGCTGCTGAGGAAGCAGATGAACGCCTTGCGAACGGGGAAGGCAAACACAAGTACCCTGAAGCAGAAGCCAAGCAGATCGCGTCTGGTCTGATGGGAGTTGCAGAAGAATTCAGCGACTCCGAGTGAAGGCTCTGGCAGATAGCTACTTGATCATTGAATTCATTGGTGGTGTTCTGCTGTGAGTGTTGCTAAGTATTTTTAAGCCGGGAATCAATTAGAGAATACGAGATGACCACAGAGTCAGAAATCAATCAGTTACGTCAGAAACTTCAGCAACAAGCAACGGAGGATGACATCGAGATTTATATCGCCCCGAGGCGCGGAGAACTCGGTGTTCAGTCCCCCGACATGAAGTCAACGGGACTTCGGCTCTGGTTAGAAAATAACGGCGCAAAAGTCGTTAAAGACCCTGGAAACGGGTACTTGCGCATCGTTCCGGAAGGAACTGATGACGAGTGACTCGCATCCTCGCCTACGATGAATTCCGAGTAGCATGACCACCAAACAGTGTTACTGGTGTGAAGAACGCGCTGCCGAGCGATGCGGAATCTGCCGCGTTTGCCTGTGGAATCCCAAACGCCAACTGACGTCAATCAAAAAACGGCAACGAATGGAACGCAACACAGACTTGTTCGAACACAACGCGAACAGTGATTCACATGGCCAATAGAACTGAACGAACCGAGAGTTACCGAGATCCGTGCCCGAAATGCGGAGATCGCCTCCTCGGGTTCACAAAAACGGATTACATCACCCATCTCCGAGAAAACGGAGAATCGTTAGCGGCTCGTATTGAAGAGAAACTGGTCGTTGAAGAATCAAGTGACAGTGACGGAATCCCGCGTGGATCTGTGGAAGATGAGGTGCATCTCCGTGAATAATAGCAACGATAATCTGGAATCCAGAGACGGCCCCGAGAGAACAAGTGAAGAGAATGAACAGTGCAGCCATACTGAAACCACCGCACTCCGTGGATTCTTCAGTGAGGTTCTGGCTGTCAAATGCGATGACTGCGGGGTGATTGCATGACCGACTTGGAGAACGATGCCGTTAATCGCGGCGAATCCCCGGATGCAGACAACATCGTTCGGCTGACTGTTGATGACTGGAGCGAAGCAAAAGTCATCATGTCCGGAACGAACGATGAGGTTGACGGTGATGGCTTAACTCAGACGTTCGACTCGCTTCAGCCCGGAGAGAATGCCGTTGCAGAAGTTGTTGTAGATGGCGAAACAACCCTACGGATCATCGCCGAGGAAACAGCATGACAACCCACGGAATTGACCGATCGAAACTCGAACTCGTGAAAACGCAGCACTGGCGTTACGAAGACACAGACTACGTTCTTGGGTACATCCCGTCTGAATGCAACAAATGCGGAGACGCAATCCCGGATGACGCTGCGGGGTACATCAGAGAGGGGCCGCGAGCGAATGGTGGCGATGGTGGCCTTGATGAAGTGTGTTTTTCGTGTGGGAACAAAGTGACGGGATTCGCCGACTGAGGACACTCAGACATCACTACTCCGTCAACGAATCACGACGTAAGGGAACCCCGCGATACCGGTTCGGTTGAATGATGGATTGGTGAAACATGGATTGGCCTCAAACGATCCTGAGAACAGGGTGGGTGTGTCTACATTCATCCTACCCTTTTTGAAACTGAACAGTGTACCCTATGGCAAGACCGGTGAACAACTACATGACAAAATCAACCTTGAACACAGAGCAGGTGAGTGAATGACTGACCGCCCCTCAACGTGCAAGAATCCGCACGTAGATTGTTACCGGAGCCCGGATGTGGAAGCCCGGTGGTCGGAAGATTTCACATCTGAACAGCCGCATAACCAGATGTGGCTATGTGACCAGTGTTGTGAGATGTTGAAACGCGGATCAGTTATCTCCCCGAACGAACTCAGTGTGAAGCGGCACGGTTTCGAGAGTGACTGGTGATGGCAGGAGATCACCATCAGACTTCGAACGCTGAAATTGCCGAGAACGACACCGACGAAGGCAGCACGGCAGTGCATCGCCCACGTGGTTGCCATAATCTCGAACCGTCTGTCTACAACGTTGCGTCGTGGAAGCAACTCTGTGGATTGGACGTTGTGATTGACATCCTCCCCGCGCTGAAGCGCGAGGATTCCCACGGCACCGCACCGCTGGGTTGGGATATTGTGGTTTACGACGTGACCTGTTCTTGAGGCGCGAATGCGCCAGTTTCTGTGTTAAA
>Ga0136606_1000476_pt1 | contig 13785 bp, 8 predicted proteins | sample AntDeeMetagen680_FD_104935 | JGI IMG/M metagenome (GOLD analysis project Ga0136606, IMG submission 104935) | Saline lake microbial communities from Deep Lake, Antarctica - Metagenome #680 | ecosystem: Environmental > Aquatic > Non-marine Saline and Alkaline > Saline | place: Antarctica: Deep Lake...
AATACTCATGTTCTCTAAGATAGCTCTGGTTATTCTTTTATTAGTTGTACCTCTTACTTTTTTATTTAGGTTTTTAAGGTCATAGTTATTAGTAGCTACATCTTCAATTAGTTGTTTTACTTTCTCAGCTCCACCCAGGGTATCTATAGCACTTTTTACTTTAGCTTGTGCTCCTCTATCAGTTTCATAGAGTTGTGGGTCTATACTATCAGCATTAATACTTCTACCATTAACATTATGTTTCATTGCTACACCAGTTCTACCCCAACCACTTTTAATATTTAATAAATCATTAGTTAGTTCAAAATGAGCTTGCATCTTTCTTGCAAAATTAGCTAGCTCTAATTCAGATAATGTTCTTTTAGTAGCATTTAGTTGTTGAGCTGTATTAGTTACTTCTTCAGCACTAAGAGAAACTAAGTGTTGGTACTTATAGACTACTGAAGGAGCTTTCTTTAATATACTAGCTAATGCTTTACCATCTCTAGCAGTTAAACCCATTTCCTCTTTTAAAGCCACACCCTCTTTGTCATATAAACCCTGTGCGTCCTGTTCAATATTCTTGAAGGTTTTTTCAGTTTTACCTTTAAGTTCTGTAGCTATTTCATCAACTAATTTTAATACTGCTGGGTTATCAGCATCAAATACCGTAGTATTGATAGCATTACCATTACTAGGTTTGTTAAAGGTTATTAATCTTAAAGCTTCTTCTTTTGATACTTCTAAACCTTCTTTAGCTTTGAGTCTTATATATTCTTTAACCTTCTTTTCTAAATTAGAGTTAATTTCTATTCTAGTTTTACCTGAATCATCTCTTTGTGTATCTGAAGTAGTGTCGCTATCCTCCCCTTCTTTATTTGAATCTAAAGTTCTTTCCATATTAATACTTCTTATAGTATGTTTCTTTAGAGCCTTAAGTTTAGCTTTGATATCTCTAGCTTCTTTAGTTCTTTTATCTTCTATTTTATCAAAACGCTCTTGAAGTCTTTTATTGGCTTCATCAATAGTTTCATCTGTTTGTTCGAAGTCTAGGATATATTCTAAGTTAGTTATTTCTTGTTTTAGTTCTCTAGCTTCTTTAGTTCTTTTATCTTCTATAGATTTTAAGTTTTCTAGTTTACTTTTCAAGTCTGTAACTACTGCTTCCCTTCTAGCTTGAGCTTCCTTACCTTCTTCATAAGTTTCAACTTGTGTTATATCTTCATCTGGAGTTTTATAATAAGCTTCGTTGCTAGTATTGCTAGCATTATCATAGTTAGTTTGTACTGTCTCTAAAGAATCTCCATTATGGATTGCAAAGACTATTGGAGGTTTTCCATCTTTATCATAGTTCCAATCTTTAGGAGCAAACTCTTCTACGAAGTCAGTCTTTGCTACAGGTACGAAACCATGAGAAGTATAAAGACCTTTTGAGAATCCACTAAAGGAATCTAGTTTATTACCACCTTCACTTAAAGCTTGCATTAACATTTCATGCTCTATATTAGATTCAGTAGTTAACTTAGGATTCTTAAAGACATTAGTAATGTTACCATCAGATTCTAAAGCAAAACCCATTGCTCCACCATCATATACAAAGAGTCTCTTTCCAGATAAATCTTCTACATTACTTTCATTTACAAAAGCTTCATAATCATTATTCTTTTTAGATTCTACTATCATATTATAAAAGGCTTCTGCATCATTTATCTCAAAAGTAGCAGAACCTTCTTCTGTTATAGAATCTAATTTATTCTGAACACTATCAGATATTAAGTTATTATTAGTTTCAATAGCTTCTCTATTAATCTCATCAAAGAAACCTTTTTCAAAGTTTTGTTCTGTTAGGTTCTGAAGGTCTTTTTTAGTTTCTTGTTGTAAAGCTAGTTCTTCTTCAGAGGTATCTAAACCTTCTATGTCTCCTTCAGCTTCAGCTCCATAACCTTGCTTCCTTAAAATCTTAAGTAACTTAGGAGCGTTAATTTGACTAGAGTCTTCTCCTAGATTCTCTAGGTTATCTACTCTATCTTGAAGACTCTTTGCCAGAGTTTCTTTGAACTCAGGAGTAAACTTACTACTATCATCATTAGTAAAAATATCATCGTCAGTGTTCCCATACTGTTCTCTGATAACACTAAATTCCGAAAGAGCTTCATCATTCCATTGTCCTTCTGCATCTTTAAGTTCTACATTATTCATAGTATTTTTGAAATAATCATTTAGAAATTCTTCAGATTCAGGAGTAACTAAAGGTAATACATCCCCTTGTTTTGAAGTTCCATCAGTTTCTATTGTTACATCGGTTTCCCCTGTTATATCAGCTTCATCTGGTTCTGTTGTTACATTAGCTTCCCTTGCTACATCAGCTTCAGAGTTATTTATAGTCTGTAACATATTATGAAACTCTTTTAAATATTCTTGAGGAGAAGCAGAATCATTATATATCTTATTATTATGGATACCATTTTTACTAATTTCTCCGGCTCCTGCATAATAAGAAGCTATAAGAGCATCTCCTGTGAATCCATAGTTAGTTTTTATCCAATCTAAATATTTAACTCCAGCTTCAATTCTACCTTCTACTGACTCTGGGTTGTTCTCTAAAGTATAATTAGCTCCTACAGTTTCCATTGCCCCATCATTTATCTGTAGAGCTCCTTTAGCTGTAGAATTACCTTTAATTGCTTCAATATGTTTAAAATTGCTCTCATGACCCATCAGTGCCACTATGATTCTAGGGTCTAAACCTATTTCTTTAGCATATTTAGTTCCTGTTTCTATCATATGCTGAACTGTCTCTACTCTATTGCTATCAGTTACATCTCCAGTGTCCTCTAAGATTTTCTTAGTGTTGAACTTAAAGTTTTCATTAGGAGCTTTAGGTTTTATATTTACTTCAGGTTCACTTATATTTGTATCAGTATTAGGAGCTACAGATTGTATTCCTGTTCCGCCTACTCCCATAAAAAGACCAGTAGCACCACCAATCGTCCCTGCGTTTAGAGCCTGGTTCCATTGCTTACCCCAATCCCAATCTGTCTGAAGACCAAAGATATAATCTACTGCACTCTGGACCCACTGAGTTGAGAACTCTTCAACACCTTCTATTATAAAACCTTTAGTTCCATTGATTAGGGATGTTCTAACTATACCTTTAGCTGATTCCATTCCTACTTGTTTAACTAAATGATTTAGCAGATTACCAGTACCTAATCTTTCAGCTAAGTATTCTACTGAACCCTGGAGTCCAGCTATCAACATTTTATCACTATCAGAGTATCCTTCTAACTCTTCCATCTCTATCATCTTCTGACCTGCTACAGACCCAAATATATGTGCTGTAGCTATCCAAGGGTTACCTGTAGCCACTGTTAACCCAGCTCTAGTGATTAAGTCAGGTATGTTCTGAGCTACCCCTGAAACTACACCTTCTACGAAGTCTCTTGTCCTACCTTCTAAGAAAGCTGATACAACATCTTTTTTTACATCAGGAGCTACCATATTAGAGATATTCATTAGATATTCAGTAGTCTCAATAACTTCTCCGTCCTGAGTCTTATATTCTTGAGCCAAAAGAGCTCTGGGGTCATCAGCTTCCATAGCTTTTTCAATAGAACCATGCTCTTTAATAACATTCTTATAAGTATATTTAGTATAATTAGTTTCATGCATAAACTTTAATAATCCCGCTGCTGTTCTAGGTATTCCTGATTTAAGAGAATCATAACCAATTGACCATAAACTTTGGTCCTCTTCTTCATTTTCAGCTTGAATTTGAGCCCAAGTTAATTGGTTCTTTATCAGTTCAATATGTTGTTGTTGTAAAGTTAGTTCTTCTTCTTTACTAGTTTTATCACCATCAGTAGGAGCATTAAAGAGAGTATCTATAGATTGACTTTCACTAGTCTCACTGGTTTCACTAGTCTCTGTTGTTTCTTGTAAGGAGGTTTCTGTATCCTCCTCACTAGCTTCTTTTTCATTCTCAGTTTGGGTTTGGTTCTTTATCAGTTCATAACGAGCTGAATGTTGTTGTTGTTGTAAAGTTTGTTCTTCTTCTTCTTCTTCTTTTTTATCTTCTTCATTAGTAAGAGTATTAAAGAGAGTATCTATAGATTGACTTTCACTAGTCTCTACTTCTACTTCTTCGCTAGTGTTACTAGCCTCTTCTTCTTGACCTATAGAATCCCATAAGTTATCAATACTTTTATTATCCATAATTAATTATTAAACCTCCTTACGCTAATAAACTAGCTTACACTATTTTCTCTTATAAATCCTGTATGATAGTCTTAATTAGCTCTTCTGGGACTTCCTGTGCTCGGAGCTCCTCTTGTACCTTATTAATATATCTTCCTGTTATAGCACCTTCAGGAGTTTGATTCAAGGTCTTCATATAATAATAAGCTCTTAAATAATCTTGTCCTTCTGAGCCGCTAAGAACCTTTGATTCTTGTAGTTCTTTTGAAAGTTCAGTATAAGTTAAACCTTCGTCCTCAATCTTAGTACTTATAATTTCTATACCTTTTTCTTGTCTTTCAGGACTATAAGAATATATTGATAATCCTTCAGGTAGATAATCTTCTGCTGAATCAAATATTTGTATTATACCTGCCTCTTCTTCAGCTTCAGCTACAGTTTCTGCTCCTTCAGTTATATCCTGTACAGGGTTACTATCAGCAGTTTTACTTAATCCTTCTCCCGATATAAATTCATTAGCAGTATCATATTCAGTCTCTTTGTATACATAAGGGTCAAAGATTAATTCATTTATTTCTTTAACGGTCAAGGGTCTTCCATATTCTTCTGTCAAATTCTCATAATCAATAATTAGTCTGGCTTCTAAAGCCTCATTAGTATCTCCTTCAAACATTGCACTTATACCTTTAGAATCTTGAATTTGAGCTACAATTCTAGGCATAAGGTCATCAAAATGGTCATTAGCTTTATCTTTTTTATTAGCTAAAATTTCTTCTTCTTTTCTTTCCTTTTCTTCTCTTCTCTCTGCACGAGCTTCTAAAACATTTTCATTAGCTGCTATCATGGCTTCTCGTCTCTTTTGGTTATAATCTGAAATCATACCAGCGAGAAGTTTAAAATTACTTTCAGTTAACTGCGATGCTGCCTTTACTAAGCCTGTATGTTGTAGATTACCTTTTCTCGCTTTATAATACAAAGGAACAAAAGTTGAGGGTTGTGATTCATCAGCAAAGGAATTAAGACCCTTCTTCATATCCATAAGTTTATCATGATAAGTTCTAAATTGAGGGTCTGATAAATCGTCAAAAGCTGAGTTATTTAAAAGCATTTCTTCCATTTTATTTATTTTCTTTAGCTTTTCATCTGTATTCATAAAAGGAACATTACCCATTGCTACTGTAAATTCTTGTCTTATTTCTCTTTCTTCATATTCTATTCTCTTTTGTTCTTTATTATCTAAGCTTTGAAGAATAGTATCTCTATTACTTTCAGCTTTCTGTCTATAAGCTTTAATATCTTTCATAAGCTCTGGGTTAGTCTCTAGTCTAATCTTATCAGAATCTTCTATACTAGCAAAATCTAATAGTTCAGGCATTCCTGTCTCTATAGCCAGTGCTCCTACTTGGTGAACAAATAAGTTTGATATAGCTTGTTTATCTAAGTTCAGTTTTTTACCCTTAGCTTGAGTTTCTGTTAATACTGTTCTTAAGACTTCTCCTATTTCAGAATCCCCTATACTTATAGCTGTTTCAATATAATCTTCAGTTCTCCCAGTGATACCTTCTAAACTAATACCTAAAGTTTCCTGTATTTTAATATCTATTTCATCAGCTATTATTTCACTAGTCAACGCTAGGGATTGTTCTTGAAATTCTTCAGCCATATCTGTATTATATTTGGAGATAAGCTTACTCTCTACTTCTGAAGCTCTAGGAATAAAGTTTTTTAAATAAGCATCAGAAGGTGCAGCTTCAATATATTGTTCACTTAAAGCTTTTAGACCTTCATTAAATTCCTGAGGGTCTAGCTTATTGAAGTTTTCTGCATAGTATTGTTGAGCTTCTGTAGCATATTGTCTAGCATGTAGCTCTCCTTCCATAGATTCATAACCTTCAATTAAATATGGGCCATCTTTAGGTTTCTCTTTATCCTGTTGAGCTAAAAAAGCTCCTTGTTCTTTTTCTGCTTTCTGCCTTTCTTGAAAACTTCTTATAACACTAGGCATTCTTCGGTCTGCTATGTTTAAAGCCTGAGCTATTTGATAAGACCTACTAGGAGCCCCCTCTGAACCTATAATTGATTCCTGTCTTACCGCATTGATGGGTCTAGCTGGGGCTTTTAAATTAGGAGTAGTATTATCAAAAGTAGTTCTCTGGTCTAATTGTTGTCTATTAGATAGCCTTAATTTTGTTGGTCTAACCACGCTTATTCACCTCCTGGATTTTCTTCTTTATATTGGTTATATACATTTACCCCGGCAGGAATACCTACTTCTAAACCTCGTAAGAAAGGGTTACTTCTTGGTCTAGTAGAATAATCAGGGTCCTGTTGAGCACTAGTTTTAATCTTATAAGCTTCTAGAGCTCCCTGGTCTATCTGATTTTCTAGATTCGTTTTATATATTCCTTTGTCTCTACTTTCATCTGCCATGTTTGAAGCTACAGACCTCATTAAACTATTTCCTGAGATGTTAGCCTCTCCTGCTGATACTAAAATCTTAGCTCTATCTCTAGCTCCCTGTTTCTCTCTATCATACATTTTACTATCAGTAGCTGTTTGTAGTTGTTGTACTTGACTCTGAAGGATTGATAAATCCAAAACACCAGCCTTCCTTGAGTTTCTTGCATCTAACTCTGCTTGTCTATTTTGTGCATCTATTTGTTCATTCCTAGCCTTAGCTTGACTTATAGCACTAGCTACAGATACAAAGGCACTTACAGCTGCCCAAATCATTTAGTTCATCATCTCCTTTCTAAACTGAAGAAGTAAAAAGGTTTTCTTCGGTTTTTAAAGATTACTTCTGTTTCATATACATTGAAATTTAAAAACTCTAACCATTTTTTGTTCTCTTTAACTGAATAATTAAATATAGTATCATAATCATAAGCCTGTAGAAAATCTCTTAAGAAGACTTTAGCTTTTCTTAAGAAACTAAATTTATGTGTTTCAAAAAGCTCCCTAGTAGCTACAAAAACTACTTGTCCTACTTTTTTATACTCAGTAGAATGTTGAGAACTATAAACTATCCCAAAGATTCCTAAAATTCTATCATAATTATCTTTAATTGTAAATAAGATATCATGGTGATTAATAATTTGAGTTAAAGCTTCTCTAGGACTTTGGCCTGTAAAAGCTTCAATTTCTTCTATATCTTTTTCTCTTAAAGTTAAAAATAAAACATCATAAACATCTTCTATAAATTCAAAAGGTTCTAATGTTAAACCCATTTTTTCTCCTCCCTCTTCGCTAGTGATGTTAACTTCCTAGTTATACATGTTTAGACCTTTCTGTGAACATTGCTTCAAAACTAGCTGTGTGTATTCTAAAAGGTAAATAAGAATCGCTTTCTAATCTTACTGATACTTGAGAAGATTTAGCTAATATTGGGAAACTAGCTTCTCCTGAGATAAAACTAGGTGTTCCTAATTCTGTTTCTCCTAAGATAATCCCATTATAAGGTTTAACTGTTTCTCTACCCCCATTGGTCTCTGAGATAATTTTAAAACTAGCTGTTTCTGTGAAAGTTAAAGTAACACTTCTCATTTGTACTCGACCACTAAGCTTTGGTTTCCCTTGGTTATCTCTAATATAAAATTTAGAGAACTCATATACTGAATTATATTTTATACCTATGAAAAATTCATTATCAGTATAATCTCCTAATACTTTTACTTGATTAGGTTGTGGTTGTTCTATTTGTTCTGCTATCTGAAGTCCTGTCTGACCATTTACAATAATATAATCTTCAGATTCTAAAGAATAAGGTAAATCCCAAGTAGTGCTTTTTGAAATTCCGTCATAAGTTCCTTGTCTACTTACAGAATAATCTAAGAACACTCTGAAAGGCAAATCTCCTGTGAACTTATCTTCTAGTTCCAATCTAAGTATCTCTAATTTACTTCCTCTTCGTGCTACTATGAATAAGTATGAGCTGATTAAGACTGCATCTAACACTTCATCTACTTCTGGGAAATTCCATTTACTCCATGCACTTTGAATTTTCTTATTTTGTCTCCACTGGTATTTATAAATATATAGTTCATTAGCATTTGAATCTATCGCTAACAACATATCTCTAGCTGAACTTGTTACTAATCTATCTATAGTATCTGGAAGATAACTAGGAACATGAGAAGTAATATTATTAGCATTGTTAGTTCTTGCATTCTCTTGAATGTAATACTCTCTAATAGAACTAAAGCGACCAAAAGGAACTAAGAAATAAATGTTTGGTCCTGCTCCCACAGGTTCTACATCTGTGTTTGTATCAAAGTAAGTGCTAGGGTCAATAGCTACTGTTTTAGGAGTTAATGCGGAATCTCCTGAATTTAATACAAATTGAACTTTAGTAGAGAATAACAAAAGCTGACCAGCATAAGGTATTGCATTTTGTAACTTAGTAACATCTTTTGTACTTACTGTTACATCTATAGGGTCTGTATCTAAAACCTCTGAAGCTGTTCCATTAAAGAAGTTAAAGTAATCTCCTGACCTACTTATAATCACACTTTCTCCAGATAAGAAACCTAATCTATTTTGGAAGAAGAAGACATCTGATATCCTAGAATCAATAAAACTAGGATAAGGAGCATTAACATCATTTCCTACCCTCCTAGGGTCCCATTCTACATTCTCTATTCTAAAGTTATTTTGAGATTCTCTAATTATTGTTTTAGGCATTGATAAAGTATCTATTTCGTTTACTAAAAGTTGACCGTCTGATTCAACTATACCTTTAGTTTCTTCCCAGATACCTGAAGGATACTCTTCATTTCTAATAAACTTCACATAATAAGAATCAGCTATAGTTCTAGTTTCCCCTTGAACTTTTAAGATATAACCTTCAGGAGCCTTAGGAGGTAGTCGCTGGAGGTTCTGAACTGAACCTTTGATACCAGCCATAGCTGAATCCCCAAAGGAATCTGAGGTCTCTAAGGTATATTTATCACTAGAATCCATAGTTATTATAGAACCATCAGCTGTTATAGTGAAAGAACTTGGTAACTCTGCATCTAAAAGAGTCTTTAGTTCAGCGGTTATATCATTAGTTTTAATATGTTCTACATTATCACTTGTAGGTAGTGGGGTAGTATAAGTTACTTCGTATGTAGTACCTCCAATTACTATTTTTATATTATAATCAGTTTCAGGAAACCCCTTTTTAATATAAACTAAACCTATATCTTCTATATAAGTGCCATCCTCTGTGGTTTGCTTAGTGGTAGAGGTTGTATCCATATTAGCATAACGTTGTCTATTAACTACTAAAGTATTATCACCTACAGTGGTAGTTTTTATATCTTTCTTAGTCTCTATAAAGTTATTTCCTAAGAGAGTTTTAGTGGTTAAATAATCTTTTAAATGGTTTTCCTGTCCATCTTCATAATCAAGAGTACATTTAATTCCATCGAAAGTAAAGATTTCTAAAGGTTCTAAAGGGTCTCCAGTAAATATCATAAGATACTCTTCATCAGAATCTCTATCTACTGTATGAATATATACATTATCTTGAAAGGTTGAAGCTAAACTACTAATGAAAGTAGTATTAGGTCTCTTAATAATCCCTTCAGTCAATGAGCTAGATATATTTTCTTGTCTTTGTGCTTGTGTATCTACTCTAATCGGTGGAGCTTGTTGTGATATTCCATTATAAAGTCCTGATAAAGTGGTGTTAACTAAACCCATTATTTACTACCTCCTTAATGCTTTTTTGATACTAGCATTATTTAACATATTTAAATCTTGAGAATCATTCTCTGCTCTTATCATAGTTATATATGTTTGTTGTTCATCCTGTTCTGAGAAAGCATAGAGAGCTTGAGAACCTACAATTTTACTTTGAAATAATCTAGCTGATTTAGTTATAATAAAATCTCTTACTGTTTGAGGTAAATCTCCAAAAGTTAAAAAGAATACTATATCTACATCTATAGACTCTTCAAAAGTAAAAGTATGCTTCTCTTTATCATAAAGCCTCTCCTCTAATAACTATATCCCTTGAAGTATCTGAAGCATCAACTTTAAGAGTATTTGAAGGAACTATAATTTCATTTTCAGTTGATAAAGGAAGTCTATAAGATGCTTCTTGATTAAAAGACATTCCATTAGCTTGAACTTGTCTACTTACTTGATGTATCAAAGACCTAGCGATAGATACTTCAGATACTCCAGTTACATATAGGTCATTTATAGGTTGTTCTCCTATACTAAGAAGTAAAAAGTTTACTGCCTCTAGTTCTGTGGATGCTGTTAAAGGTTTACGAATAGCCATAATATAATTAACACCTACCTTTCCGAAGGTTAATAAAAAGGGCAACCTATTTTCAGGTTACCCTTAATTATTTTAATTGATTGATTAGTTAACTAAAGTATCTAGTTTAAGCTCACCAGCACACTCTGGTCTTAATGTACCATGACCCACTGCGTACTTAGCTACCATCAAGGTTCCCTGTCTTTCTACTTGATAGTCTTTCTCTAAAGCTAGGTCCATTAACTTAACTGTACCTACAGCTTCTTTAGTTAGACCTACTCCTACAGTTTTAGTACCATCCACTCCATGATAAGTACCTGTAACACTAGTATCTGTAGTAGGGAGATTATTAGATTTCTTAATAGTAATCCCAGCTACTTTAATAATATTACCTTCAGCAATTGCTCCTTGACCTCCATAAAGATTATTAATAAGGTCTAGGTTTTGAGCTAATATATAATATTCAGCTGGCTTAAAGACTACAACTCTATTCTGCTCTGGAACATCCTTTTCATCAAAGGTCTGAGCCAGAGTAAATAAACCTTCAGCTAGTGCTTCAGCTTGTTCTTGAGTAGTTGCAGCTCCTTCTACGCCTCCATCATTCTGAAAGCTATCATTAATAATTTCAGTACCACCAGGAAGCCCATCTACTGCAGAAGAAGCTCTGGCGGCTAATGCTACTTCTTTTAGTACGTTAATATCCATTCTTTTAGCTAGTTCTCTACCCATTTCTGTAGAGTAGATACTTCTTACATCATAGTGATTCATAGCTTCATCAATATTAGCAATGAATGCATCTGAAATTAAGAGCCCATCAATAGAGATTATTCTTTCATTATGTCCTATCTTACTACCAGCAATTTCTTCTCCAGGAGTATGGTAGCTTGACCCTATTTTACCTGTTACTGGGAATGAAGCTGATTTTCCTTGAGATATAGTTCTAGTGGAAGTAAGTCCCATCATTAAATTATTAGTCTCAAAGGCTGTCAACACCTCACCAGCAAAGATTTTCATAAAGAGTTCTTTTGCATCTCCACCTGCTGTATTTACTTCACCTAATCTTGAAACATTATAAGCCATAATTTATCATTCTCCTTTAATTTAGTTGAGTTTGTTCTGTTTCTTATTGTGTTAATATCATCTGTTCCTTATTCTTTTGAACCTATTTTTGCTCAACTTCTTAAAGGTGTCCTCATGTTCTCCCACCTCAGCAGGAGTTCAATCAGGCTTTAAGTTGTTTAGTTCAAAAATAAAAATTTATTAATCCCAGACCAACTAGTGTATTGTCGGTCTGGGAGAGAGGAGGCTAATTAATTAAAACACGTTTGAATTTTTAAGTTTCTTTTCTATCTCTTTTCTGAAAGCGGGGTCATTTTGGTACTTTTCAGAAGACATTGCTTCTGTTACTTCACTTCGACTCTGAAAGGACCCCGAGTTATTTTTAGGAACTTTTCCCTTATCAATAACTCTTGAAGGTTTGTCTCCTTCAGCATCTTTATTATATCTGCTAAATAGACCTTCCACTGCAAATTTAGTTTGAGCTTGATTTCCTGAAGTTACAGCTTGATTAAAAGCTTGTTTATCTTCTTCTGGAAGATTTTCTTCAGCCCAAGCAACCATATTATTATAGTTTTCTTCTCCGTCTACAGTTTTAAATATCTCTTGAGCTTGGTCATTAGCTTCGGCTTTAATACCCTTTAAATAATTATCTACGACATGCTTAGGGAACCCTTGGTCTTTTAATTCTTCATAGGATTCTTCTTCTAAATTACCTTTTTCAAAGAATTCCTGTTCATATTTATTAAAATCTATAGGAGAATCTTGAGTTTTCTCTTCTGATTCTTCTTCACTAGTCTTACTAGTTTCTTTTTCTGATTCTTCTTCACTAGTCTTACTAGCTTCTTTTTCTGATTCCCCATCTGTTAAAACTTGAGATTCTAAATTCTTATATAAAGATTCTAAATCATCACCTTGGTCTTTCTTTAGGAGCTCAAGGATTCCTTGTTGTAAATCATCCTCAGTTTTATATTTACCAGCTAAGAGCTCTTCATTACTATCCTCGCTAGCACTCTCTTCTGTATCAGGGTTAGCTTCTTTATTAATTTTATCTACTTTAGCGACCATTTCCTCTTCGTGGTCTGGGTCCTGTTGTTCCTTCTCTGGTTCTACTTCATAGCTTTCTGCCATAAGTTTATCCCTCCTCCTTTTCTCCTTTTGCTGTTATTATTACTTCTTGACATATAGTCCGTTTCCTTTATAAACTCCTCTACCTTTATATTTTCTGCCTATAGTAGGTTCTTTAGGCTTTTTTGGTTTATCTTTAGCCATTATTTATTCCTCCTTATTAGTTTGCTAATCTTATTGCTGTGGACCTCCTTGGACTCCTGTGCCTCCTTGGCCTTGGCTTCCTTGAGCTCCTTCTTGGTTCATCATCGCTTTAGTTAATTCAGGCATAGCTTGTTGTAGCATACCTTGAGTCTGGCCTTCCGTTTTCTCGTTTTCCATAGTCTCAGCATCTTTAATTAAGCCTTGGGTATCAAATCCTAAAGCTGTTGCTACCCTAGTAAAGAAATCATGAAAATTAGTTACTTTACTAAATTGCTCTGGGAAAATCTGACCTACATCTGCATAACTCATAAGCTTTTGTAAATCATTTCCTCTGCCTAAACCATCTAAACCAGTTACTATTTTAGGAGTAGTAACTTCTTCTGGTAACTTGGGAATTTTCTTTTGTTTAGTCATTTGGACCATCAACTTTTTAACTAGAGGTAATTGAAATTCTTGAGTAAGGATAGAATATACTCCTCCTAAAGAGTTCTCTAATTCTCTAGCTAATCGTTTTATCTCTTCAGCTGTTACCCTTTCTGCGTTTCTTTGTATTGATTGTAACATTAAGAAAGCCCTAGATAACCTTTGTTCTAGTGCACTAATTCTCTCTAAGATTAATTGTAAATCCCTTTGTCTATCTACTTTAGCTGTTCCTATATCCTCAGAGTTACCGTCAATAACATCACCATTCTTAGCATCCTTAAACTTTTTAGCTCTAGTTACTCCTGCTGGATTAACCATAAAGATTGTTCTTGAAGCAATCACTGCATCTTCAGTTATAGCTTTAGATAAAGCCTCCAGAGTCTTGAGGTCTCCTAAGTATTCCTCTACGAAACCTCTTCCATAATTAGAACCTACTACATGAGACCATCTTAAAGCTGAATAAGGGTTTTCTCCTAGTTTATAAGTTCCTTCAGAACCTTCAATAACTTCACCATTTACTTCTTGAATATGTTCCCATTGCTTCCCATCTTCTGAAAGTTTTACTCTGGAATATAAAGTTAGTTCTTCTTCCTTCTTATTAGAATCCC
>Ga0136606_1000562_pt1 | contig 12600 bp, 9 predicted proteins | sample AntDeeMetagen680_FD_104935 | JGI IMG/M metagenome (GOLD analysis project Ga0136606, IMG submission 104935) | Saline lake microbial communities from Deep Lake, Antarctica - Metagenome #680 | ecosystem: Environmental > Aquatic > Non-marine Saline and Alkaline > Saline | place: Antarctica: Deep Lake...
CGGTGTCGTTACCGTCGAGTTCGGTCGGGAGCGGGCCAGTGCCGACACGCGAGAGATAGGCCTTGACGATGCCGACGACCTCACCTTGGCCGATGACGGTCGGACCGACACCGGTGCCGACGGATGCCCCGCCAGCGGTTGGGTTCGAGGAGGTGACGTAGGGGTAGATACCGTGGTCGATGTCGATAGAGGTCCCCTGTGCGCCCTCGAACAGCAGTTCCTCGCCGTCGTCGAGGCTCTTGCCGAGGAAATCCCCACAGTTGACCGTCATCGATTCCTCACGGAACCGCTGGCCGTACTCGTTGTAGGTCTCGAACAGCGCCTCAACGTCGAAGGCGTCGGCGTGTTCGGAGTTCTCGATGTCGAGGCCGTAGATCTCCTCGGCGAGATCCCGTTTCTGCGGGACGACGTATTCGAGACGGTCCCGAAGGACTTCGGGGTCAAGCATGTCGCCGATGCGAATGCCGCGTCGACCGGCCTTGTCCTCGTAGGTTGGGCCAATTCCCCGTTTGGTGGTTCCGGCGGCGAGATCCGAGTCGCTTTTGACTTCCTCTTCGATGCCGTCGAGAACACGGTGATATGGGAGGATCGCGTGGGCCCGGCGGGCGATCCGCACGTCGGGGTCGAGTCCTTTCTCACGAAGCGTGTCGAGCTCGTCGAAGAGGGTCTCGGGGTTGACAACACAGCCGTTGCCAAGAATCCCGACTTTGCCACGGACGGCACCGCTGGGGACCAAAGAAAGTTTGTACTCGTTGCCGTCTCGAACGACAGTGTGGCCGGCGTTGTCGCCGCCCTGATACCGGACGACGACGTCGGCGTCGCCACCCCAGATGTCGACGAGAGCGCCCTTGCCCTCGTCGCCCAACTGGGAGCCGACGATAGTTACGGTCATAACAGCCGTCGCTTCACAAGCAGGGGGTAAACCGATTACGGTCCACGTCACAGCCCCACCGACCACGGGCAATTGCAACCATCGTCGACCGGGGGTCATCCCAGCCCACACCGACCCACAACTGGCGTGGCAACACGCCACAGAATCCGAACTGTTAACTACTACCACCCCAAGTACTCATACTACTGACCTTTTTACCCCGTCCGACAGCAACCTTTAAAACGGATCAAGACAAGTTAGCATGTGTCATGATAGACAGACTTGAGAAAGAAGTCGACATGCTCGAACGGCACCTACAGGTCCTCCGCATGGTGATCGAGAACGAACCCATCGGCATCGTCAAGATGTCGAACGAGACCGGCTACCCACATCACAAGGTACGCTACTCGCTTCGCGTGCTCGAAGAGGAGAACCTCATCGAGCCATCGAGCCAGGGTGCGATCCAGACCGATCACACCGAGGAGTTCGTCGACGACCTCGACAACAAGATCGACTCCATCGTCGAGAAGCTTCGCACGATGCGCATCGACGACGCCGCAGAGATCGAAGGCTAGATCTCTACACTGTTTGTCGCCGCGGGCGATAGCTTGCTGTTTTCGGTCGACAGTCCGACGAACTGTCTACAGTTCCGGGACGTGGAGATCGAACGTGTCGCCGAGTTTTTCGACCAGACAGAGATGGAACCCCTGTTTTCGGGAGATGTAGACGAAGCTTTTGCCACGGCTCGCGCTCAGCAGGCCGCCACCGGTCGCGTCGGCCGCAGCATCCAGCGCCTCGCCCTTGTAGTAGCTCGTCGTCACTGCGAACGCGCCGGCAAAGCTCTCTTCGCGTTGAATGATCTCGCTGCCGTCTCGGACGAGTGTGTTCACCATGCCGCCGCCGACGGGCTGCTTGGATTCATTGAAATCAGCGACGAACACCGGCTGGTCCCGTTTGTCGCGGACGACAAGATCGAAGGTGGCCTCGACTGGGTCGTCTTCCTCGTCAGTACCGAGCGAGATACTGCCGCGGAGTTCGGCCCGGTTGATCGTCGGAATCGCCTCGTAGATCCGGGCGAGATCGGTCTGGTTGCCCGTCTGCTGGATGTCGAACAGGAACTCCTCGACGAGCCACCGGACGAACGCGAGTTCGATCCGGCCCTCTAGGAACGTCTCGAAGGGGGTGCCGTCGACGCTCACACCCTCGCTTTCGAAGGTCGTATGCGGCTCGATCCGGAGGTTGGTCATGACTTCGTCTTGGCTCGCTTCCCCGGAAATAGCGTCTTCCAGCGTGGCGTCTCCTTTCGAGGCGTACCGCACGAGGAGATTCGTGCCCTCTAGGGCTTCGGACGTACTCATCGACTGGCTCCCGGTCGACATCCCACCCACGTCGACGGTCGTGTCCGACTCCAGTTGGGATTCGAGCCGATCGATCTCGGCTTCGGCCTCCGAGAGCTTGGTTCGGACGGTCTCAAGCTCCTTGCGGGCCTTGTCGCGTTCGGCCTGAGCGCTGTCGCGTTCTGTAACCAGTTTCTCGTGTTGCTCTTCGGCCTTCTGCATCACCTGTTCGGCACGCTTGAGCCGCTTCTGTAACTGTTTTCGGGAGAGCTGTCCCTCCGATTTCGATTTCGATTTCCGCCGTGCGGTCTGCGATGCCGACCGTTGGGTCGACTGCGTTCCCCCCTGCTCGGGATCGCTACTCGGATCGAGCGACGGAATCGTCTTCGCATTGCGCCACTCCGCCTCGTTGCTAAACACGTCTTCGTCCGTCTTCGGATCAGTCGACTCCGTGGTTGCGGTCGACGCCTCTGTCGATGCAGTCGATGACTCCGGAGCCGATGATTCGCTGGCTGTGGTCGAGGAGCCTGCTGTCGGCGAGGGTCGTGACACACCCCGATCACCGTTCGTTTCCGGCGTCGACGGCGCGTTCGCCGACTCACTGCCAGCCGTCGATCCGTTGCTGGCCGTCGGCCTGTCGCTAGCTGTGGTCTCTGTTTCACTCCCGGTCGTTTTTGGGGTTGGTGTCACCGAGTCGACTGTGTCGGTGTCGCTGACAGCGTCGTCTTCGGTCGACTCGTCGTCCTCACTCTCCTCGGCCGAGACATCACTGTCTGCGGTCGATGGATCGTCACTACCGCCAACAGGTTCCGGGATATCGATGACTTCCAGATCGGATGCATAGACGGTGTAAATGCCGACCTCGTCGTCGGCGCGCTCGAAGGCCTCCTCGTCGGTCAGCAGCTGTCGACTGTTTCCAACGAAGGCGACACTCATCGATTTCCCACCGTAGTAGACCGTGTAGTAGTCGCCCGACAGCACGTTCTCCGAGAGTTCGATATAGCCCGTGAAACTACCCGACGAAAGCGTCGCGTCCGCCTCGGAGATCGTCTTTTTATTCGTGTAGTACTGGGCTTGCTTTTCGCTCCGACTCCGCATTGCGTACAGCAACGGCAATGCGGGGGACGGAGCCTCGTATGCCGTGCCGTCGGTTTCGGCAAACGACGACAGCGACCCCTCATCGATACCGATGAGTCGCCCGTTGAGCATGAACGCCCATGCCGTGCCCGCCGTTACCGCGCCCGAAAACTCGCGGTCGGCAAGCCCGTGAAGTCCCTCGTAGCCACCGCTGAATGGGTGTGACTCCCACTCGGTTACGGCGTCGACTATCTCGCGATCCATTTGGTATAACGTCGCTACAGACGACTGAAATAGTTTCCGGAGCGTCGCACGTTTTATTCAGTGGAAATAAAATGGATTTAATGGCGAGTACAGCGTACTATCAGACCGCGAGCACGGCATAGACGAGCAAAAAGCCGAAATAGAGCGCGACCAGCGCACCGAGGGCCACGATCCGAAACCGGTTGAGTGACTTTTCTTCTTCGGTGTAGGCCTTTTTGAAGGCTTCTCGTTCATCGTCAGTAAGCGCTTGATAATGTTCGAGACCGAGATGCAGTCGATACTGTTTGTCATCAGTGAGTTCAAACTCACAGTAGGGACAGACTACCGGCGTTTCGTCGACCGGAACGTCAGTTTCAGGCTGTGGTTGATCGGTCATGGGCCACCTCCAGCGATGAACGGCGGTTCGACAATTGGTGTGGTAACCACCCAGAGGCTGATCATCGTGTAGCCGACCATCACGAGTGTGATCCCATACTGGCTTTTGATCGCTTCGAGTCGACCGGGGAGCAGTTCGTAGGCCGCCGCGTGAGCGACCCAGACGGCGATCATGTGGCCGCCTAAAATCAGTGCCATCTCAACGCCGGATACCCAGCCGGGAAGTCCCGCCAACACGGGTGGTTGTTGGGGTGGCGACAGTGGGCCAGCACCGACGACGACCACAGTGGGCAGCAGGCCGAGGAAGAAACTGAGATTGTGTGCGAGATGGTAGCCGACCGCGATGGCCAGCAATGAGGGGGCAAACCGCTTACCGAGCGCCTCTCGCGTGATGTAGGTATTCCCGTAGCGACGGGCCACCCCTATCGACCACCAGAACGCGCCCAGAAACAGCCCGAAGCCAGCGAGGTAGGCAAGCAGGTAGACGGCCAACGGTGGTACTCCCAGCCTGACGACGCCGACAGCGAACGTTTCCCACAGCCATGTCGCAACGAAGCCATCGAAGGTAGTGACATACAGCAGACAGACAATAAAGGCGACCTCGTCGCGTCCCGAAACGAACTCCGGATCGGTGAGTGCCATCCCGGGGAGTCGGAACGAGATTCCATCCGCGGTTCGCTCGAAGGGCGCGAACCGCCCGAAGTACGAGAACGCTCGTGAAATCGGGTCGACCGAGCCAAACCACCGATCCGAACCAAATACCACCGCTCCAGTGACGGTAACCCCACCGTAGGCGACTATCGCCGTGGCGAGCAGGCGTGGATCGTCAGCCAGCGGCGTGACGACTTCGATCCAAATCAACGCCAGCAGTCCGGCCACGCTCGGCCACGCGCCCAGTCGGTCGGGATACTCGCGACCAATCGTCGGGAGCAGGTCGGCTATCGTGCGGAATGGGTTGAGTGTCGACCACGTGTTGCCGAGCAGGTAGGTCGAGGCGACGTAACCGCCCCACCACGCCACCCAGACGAAGACGACCGCAAAGTTACGGAGTGCGGTTGGGGGGCCGGTGTAGCCCACGTAGATGGTGAGCGCCAGCAGGCCAAGCCCGGTCAGTCGACCAGCGAGCGTGATGAGCCGGCCCGGCGCGGGGAGCCTGCCGCCCCACTCGTGAAACGAACGGATAAATACCCGGTCGGTAACGAAGGAGGCCAAGAGGAACGACGCCCCAACTGCGCCGCCGCCGGTGGCCAGAAACAGCCACGTCGGGACGGTGACTGTCGTTGCTCCGGCCGCTCTGAGTCCGGCGGCGTGAGCGAGTACGGTCTCGCTTGCCGCGAGGACTATCAGTATTGCTGTGACGAATCCGAAGCCAGCCCACCCGAGCCGTCGACGGTCCATTGACGGCGATTGGGTGAGCCGATAGGAGTAGCTTGCGACTCGGCGTCTCGACTGCCGTTCACCCCCGGCGACGGTTGGGAGGATTTTTAGTCACAGGGTCGAAACTGACCCCTATGAGTACCGAAACGGAGGAGGGACACGACGACCATCACCATCATCTCCCGGCGGTCGAAGACTGGCCGCGCGGCTTCGGTGAGGCGAGTTGGTGGCCGTTCGTGACGGCTATGGGTGGCGCAGGCATTTATATCGGTGTCGCACTCTGGATCGTCGCCGATCTCGTACATCCGCTGGCTGGCCCAGCGGTCGTCGCTGGCAGTGTCGGCCTGTTTCTGACGGGGATCTACGGCTGGCTCTACCACGCCTTCATCACGAAGTTCTGGACGCGAGACACCACCGAACACGGGATCTCATCGCTCCGTTGGGGGATGATCGCGTTTTTGGGATCGGAGCTGGCGACGTTCGGTGCCATTTTCGGCTACTACTTCTACTTCCGTGCGGGCAGCGGTGAGTGGACGCTTCCAGCCACAACGCCCGACCTCGTGAGTTCGCTGATTTTGGCAAACACCGCCATCTTGGTCGCCTCGTCGTTCACGCTCCACTGGGCCCACGTCGCCATCCGGAGCGATGACCGAACCAACTTCCTCCGCGGGATGGGCCTGACCCTCCTGTTGGGCGTGGTCTTCCTCGGCGGCCAGGCACTGGAGTACTTCGAGTTCATCATTCACGAGGGCTTTACCCTCTCGGAGGGAATCTACGGCTCGGCGTTCTTCGGGCTGACCGGTCTCCACGGTCTTCACGTCATGCTCGGGGTCGTCTTCCTCAGCATCGTCTTCGTCCGTGGTCTCTACGGCCAGTACTCCGCCGAACGGCATCTCTCGGTGAGTACGGCCTCGATGTACTGGCACTTTGTCGACGTCGTCTGGATCTTCCTCGTCGTCGTCCTCTACCTCGGCGCTGGCCAAGCGTAGCTCAGTCGACCACCGCTGTTTTCGGCTGTGTTCCGAGGCTCACAGAACAGCCGAGCGTCAGCTGTAGATTTCGTCCAAACGGGCCACAGTCGACTGCCGGGAAACCCCTGTGGCTGGAACTATCGAGTGGCAGCCCAGCCACCCGACCGATGGCGGTCCTCAAAACTCGCTTCGGAGCGTGCGACCGTCAGGTAGAGCCCTCTCGAAGCGTGTCGTCAGCTAGCTCGAACCACTCCGTGGCGAGTTTGAGGAACTCTTGATCGGTTCGGTCTTCAGGAGGAGCGGATGTCGGATCTTCGAGTTGTTCTGTAACGGTTCGAAACTCGTTGCGAGCGAGTTGGAGCTCCGTCTGTGATCGGGAGTTGCGTTGCTGTGGCCCCCCGATGTTTACCAACCCGGTAAACATCCGGTCGACCAACTCGATCTGCCACGCCTGTTGGTCGTACTTTGTTTGGATCTCGTCCATGTATAGTTCCTTCTCAGCCAGCTCCTCGCCGAGAGCTTCGTAGTCGGCTTTGAGACTGGCCAACTGGGACGGTCGACGGGAGTAGGTTGGCTCGGCGCTGACAGGCTTGATGCGAGTATAGACAAGGTAAATATACCGCTGGATTCGGGCCAGATCGGGGATCAGCTCGTCGTATGTCCGATACTCCCGCACTGTGGCTTCCTGTTGTGCAGTCGTTGCTAACTCGCGTGTCTCCTGCCAGAGGATGTCGGAGGCGGTTTCGAGGTATTCCCGGGCGTTGTTGTATTCGATCTCGGTACTCGGAAAGACATCAAGAAGCGTCTGGTCGCTACCCTCCGGGACGTACTCTTGGAGTGCGCGACGGTACTGCTGTTCGGCCGTCTCCAACGAGCGTTGGAACTCGATCTCGTCGGTCGACTGCTGTCTGTCGTCAGTCTGTTCCTCCGGATCGGGTTCGGGGTCGGACTGTGGCTCGTCAGCCTCTGGTTCCGACTCGTCGGCTGAAGACTCCGATTCCATATCGCCGGTCGACTGTGTCTCTGCGTTCGATTCGGGTGCTTCCGTTTCGTCGTCCTCAAAATAGCCGAGACATCCAGCAACGGCAACACTACTACCGACCGCGAGATACGTCCGACGGTTCATATACGGTAAGTAGATTACTCACATATAAGAATCAGTATTATTTTTGATTATTTACCACCAACAGAGGTAGCTCTTGGTTACTGGTTTGTGAGAAGTTTTGCGAGGGAAGAACGCTCCAAGAGCGGTCTTCCGCATCTTGCGGTGTGAGCCGCAACGATGCGAGGGGAGGGATTTGAACCCACGGACCTCTACAGGAGCGGAGCTTGAATCCGCCGCCGTTTCCGGGCTTGGCTACCCTCGCACACAGTGCCGTCTCTCCTGTGGAGTCCTCACCCGAACTGTGTGACGGGCGTTAATAAACATTTCACAGTCGACCGACCATCGCTACCGACGGTTGACCAGTCGGAATATAAATAGAGAGCGTAGTACGAGATAGCCGCCGTGACGACAGTCAAACGGCTGCTGTCAGGGCGCTTCGCCGCTGACCAGTCCCGAATCGGTAATCTTGAACGTCGCTTTCTCGCCTGCGGCTTTGGCCCGATGTTTTTCCAGTGTGGCCCGGCGGTTACCGCCGCGGAACCGGTCGAGCCGAACCACAACGCCGGTCCAGTGTTCGAGGGTATGGCCTCCCAACGCCCGCGTCTGGTCAGTGTCGGGATCAGAGTACACCTGATTCGTAATGACGACCGCGATATCGTGTTTTCGTGCCAGCGACAGCAGTTGGGTGACCTGTCGGGCGACTGCCCGCAGCGAGTCGCCGCCCTCGGCATCCTCGCCACGTTGGAGCCGGTAGAAGCCCGTGGCGCTATCGAGGACCATCAGGTCGACCTCTTCGGCGAACTCCGCGGCATCCCGGACGGCCTCCTGTTGTTCGTCGAAATCCACTGCGTCAGTGATGATGAGCCGTGAGGCGACGTGTTCGACCGGTTCCTCGGAGTTGGCCTCGATCAGTTGCTGGAATCGGTCGACCGAGAGACCCTCCGTGTCGATGTAGAGCGCTTTCCCGCCGTCAGTAGCGACACCCACCGCCGCCGACAGCGCGACGTTGGTTTTCCCCGCTGCTGGCGGCCCATAGAGCTGGGTAACCGTTCCCCGCTCGAAGCCGCCGCCCAACAGCGAATCGAGTGCCCCACAGCCGGTCGAAACTGGCTCGCTCACAGTCAGCAATTGACTGGTCAGCGCAAAAGCCCCTCGGTCTCCCGTGACAGCTGCTATCTCTCGGTCGGCGGTGAGTCTGACACTACCGAGCTGTCGACCGCAGCCGAGGATTCAGTCGACAGCGACTGATCGGTAGCTACTCGTGTGAGTCGCTTTACTGACTGGTTCCACGAGGGCCACACAGACTGATACGGCTTGCAAGCGACGGTGGATATATGGCCGAAGAAACACTGATCGAAGTCGAAGGATCGCACGACAGAGCAACGATTGCGTCGTACTTTCGGCAGTTCGCCGATGGGCTCGAAGCGGATGGCTCGGTCACGTTCAGCACCGGTGAGGACGAGGTGAGCCTGACTGTCCCCGAGACAGCCGAGTTTGAGATCGAAGTCGAGCGCGAGACCGAAGAGGAAGACGACGAAGCCGAGTACGAAATCGAGTTCGAAGTCGGCTGGTCGACCGACGAGGACGAAGAAGCCGAAGCAGCGATCCTCGAAATCGGCGGCGGAAGCAAAAGCGACACCGAGGGCCAACAGGAGACGATAGACGAGGCAGTCGACGAGGCCGAAGGTGGTCATGAAGCCGCAGCCAGTGACGAACGTGCGGCTCACGATGACGAGGGTGAAGCCGGCAGCGACGCGGAACTGGAGTCACCGGACCCACCCGACGGACGAAGCGAGGTCGACGCCGCCGAAGACGACGAAGGAAGTCGACTCACCGATACGGACACCGATTCCGACGAGGACCGTTAGGCGACCACTAACGCACCGACATCGGCAGTATACGCCAGTTACCAGTTCACCGATCAACGTCGACCGCAGTTTCTGCCCGCCGCATGATCTCGCTGATCGGTCGACCTGTTTCACTGGCGACGGCGGCGGCATCGTCGTACTCCGCGCTCACGTCGTAGACCTCGCCGTCGGTCGTGCTCGCTATTTTTACGTCGACCGTGTACTGTTCGCCAGCAACGGTGAGGTCGACGGTCTCGAACCGTCGTTCTGCGGTCCAGCGGTGGCCCGCACCGTGTTCGCGGATGCCGAGCGTCCCGGTTTCGAGCGCCAGTCGGTGGGCGATGCGCTCGGCGTCTTCGGGCTTGCAGATCACCTTCACGAGGTGGCCCGGTCGAGATTTCTTCATCGTCACGGGAAGAATCGATACATCGCGTGCGCCCGCGGCGGTCAGTGTTTCCTGCAAGCCGCCCAGTAGTTCCGGCGAGGCATCGTCGAGATTCGTTTCCAAGACCGTGATCGAATCGCGGCTCAGTCGACTCCTACCGTCGCCGACGGTCGCCCGGAGGACGTTGGGATGGGACTCAAAGGAGTGGTCACCGGCTCCATAGCCGGTTTCGTCGACCGAGAGCGCGGGGAGAGTGTCGACGCCCTCGGCGAGTTGGGCGAGAATCGCCGCGCCGGTCGGCGTGAGGAGTTCGGCCTCGATGGGACCGCCCTGAATCGACCAGTCGGCACGCTCGGCGATTTCGACCACCGCAGGACCGGGAATCGGGTAGGTGCCGTGACTCATTTCGCGGTGGCCGCCACCGACCGACAGCGGCGTGGTGACGATCCGGTCGACGTCCAGATCGTCGACGAGCAGTGCCACACCGACGATATCGGCGATGGCGTCGTCCGCGCCGACCTCGTGGAACTGGATGTCGTCGAGCGGCTCGCCGTGAACCGCGGCTTCGGCCTCGCCGAGCAGGCGAAACGCACCGAGCGCGTCGGCTTTGACCGATTCGGGGAGGTCCATGGAATCGACGATGTCGACGACCTCACGATAGCTTCGGTGGGGGCCGTGGCCTTCGGCGTGAGTGTGGTCGTGATCATGGCTGTGGCCGTGATCATGGTTGTGGCCGTGATCATGGCTGTGGTCGTGATCATCACCGTCGTCAGTATCACCGTGGCTGTGGGTGTGGCTCTCATCATGGCTCTCGTCATGAGTATGTCCTGTGTCGTGGCCGTGCTCGGCTGTCGCGCCGTCAGTCAGCAATACGTCGACGGTGGTCGCCGAAATCCCGTTTTTAATCGTCGAATCGACCGCATATCGGACGGAAAGTGCTGATTCGACCGGGTCGAGGGCAGTTGGATCCGCACCGACCGCCAGCAGCGCCCCGAGGAGCATATCCCCGCTGGCACCCAGTCGACCATCGAACGCAAGTGTTCGCATACCCGACAGACGTGCCTCCCGATGAAAAGTCCATCCGATTGGGTGAGTCCGAAACATCCGTTTTCTGGCAGTCTATCCCACGATCAGAGTTGGGACGAGATACTGTCTGCCGAGATTTCAAATATACACAGAAAATAATTGGTTACCAGTCGTATCGGGGGGCTTTTTTAACTCCTCTTGCCTAACTCCGCACATGAGAAACGCGAAAATCGTCTGTACGCTCGGCCCCGCATCGGATGACGCCGAAACCATCCGGTCGCTTGCCGACGCCGGGATGTCCGTTGCTCGTCTCAATGCTAGCCACGGTTCGACAGATCACCGTCGCACGGTCATCGACCGGGTACGGGACGTCGACGACGAACTGACAGAGCCACTGGCGGTCATGGTCGACCTCAAAGGCCCCGAGGTCCGAACCGCAGAGATCGACGAGCCGGTCATGCTCGAAACCGGCTCCGAAGTCGTCTTCGCCAAGGGCGACACCTCGACACCCGAGTTCGTCGGGCTCACCGTTTCGATCACCGAATGCGAACCCGGCGACACGATCCTCCTCGACGACGGCCGGATCGAGGCCCACGTCCGACGCGTCGACGGCGAGGAGGTCGTCGCCGAGATCATCTCCGGCGGCAAACTCCAGAGCCGTAAAGGCGTCAACATCCCCGGCGTCGACCTCGATATCGAACTCATCACCGAGGGCGACGAACGGGAACTCGAACTCGCCGCCGACAAGCAGGCCGATTTCGTCGCGGCCTCGTTCGTCCGCGACGGCGAGGACGTCTACAAAATCATCGACAAACTCGAAGAGTTCGGTGATGCGGATATCCCCGTGATTGCGAAAATCGAGCGTGCCGGTGCCGTCGAGAACCTCGATTCGATCATCAGCGCCGCCGACGGCGTGATGGTCGCCCGCGGCGATCTGGGTGTCGAGTGTCCGCTCGAAGACGTCCCAGTCGTCCAGAAACGCATTATCAAGAAGTGTGTCGACGCCGGTGTCCCGGTTATCACCGCCACCGAGATGCTGGAATCGATGATCCATTCGCGTCGACCAACGCGCGCGGAGGCCTCCGACGTGGCCAACGCCGTCCTCGACGGCACCGACGCAGTGATGCTCTCCGGCGAGACTGCCATCGGCGACCACCCTGTACGGGTTGTCGAAACGATGGCCGACATCGTCAACGGCGTCGAGGAAACCGACGAGTACGCCGAGAGCGTCGAACAGCGCGTCCCGAGTGCCAAAGACCAGTCACGAACCGAAGCACTGGCTCGCTCGGCCCGCTATCTCGCCCGTGATATCGGTGCATCGGCAGTCGTCGCCGCCAGCGAATCGGGGTATACGGCCCGCAAGACAGCCAAATTCCGACCACAGGTCCCAATCGTCGCCACGACACCCAACGAGCGGGTTCGTCGACAGCTCGGACTCGTCTGGGGTGTCATTCCACGATCCCTCGAGTATCAAGAGAGTGTCGAGCATATCCTCGAAGGCAGCGTGCAGGCCGCCCTCGACGCCAATGCGGCCGAAAGTGGGGATACAGTGGTGGCCATCTCGGGGCTCGTTTCGAACATCGATCAGGCCCAGACGACCAATATGCTGAAGGTCCACGTCGCCGCCGAGCAGATCGCCAGCGGCAAACAGATCGTCGGCGGTCGCGTCGCTGGCCCACTCGTCCGACTGACAGATGGCGACCTCTCGGACGTTCCCGAGGGTGCGATCCTCTCGCTGTCGACGGCGTTCGACGGCGAGTTCACAGGTGATATCGAGAAGATCGGCGGCATCGTCGACGCCCGCGAAGGGATGACCGGCTACCCGGCTGTGATCGCCCGCGAACTCGGGATTCCGATGCTCAGCGGTGCGATCGTCCCCGACCGGATCGCCGAGGGACAGACACTCAGCATCGACGCCGAACGCGGTGTCGTCTTCGAGGGGAACGTCCTCCGAACCCCCAGACG
>Ga0136606_1000615_pt1 | contig 11844 bp, 9 predicted proteins | sample AntDeeMetagen680_FD_104935 | JGI IMG/M metagenome (GOLD analysis project Ga0136606, IMG submission 104935) | Saline lake microbial communities from Deep Lake, Antarctica - Metagenome #680 | ecosystem: Environmental > Aquatic > Non-marine Saline and Alkaline > Saline | place: Antarctica: Deep Lake...
CAACCGATGAAGAACACGGTGTAGACCAGGAAACCGCTGCGCAGCGGATGCAGCAGGCGCGGACGTTTGGCGAGCCAGTCCTGGAACAGCAGGATGAAGACGAGCACACCAAGGCCTGCCCCGAGAATCCCGATCTGAATCGTACGATCCTCCCAGACGGTTACCCAGAGCGGCTGGTCGCTGTCGTCGCTGAGCGCCCTGCGTTCGGGAATGTTGAACCATTCCTCCACCGGCTTATGATCGAGGGTGAAGTTGACGAATGTGGAGTCCAGTGCCCCGTACTGGCGCCGGACCCGGAGCTGCAATTCCCAGGGCGCGGCGGGGTCAAACTGGTTCAGCTCGCGAACAATGAAAATGTCCTTTTCCGAGATGGGGGGCATGTCGTCAAGGACGAAATCCGGTGCCCGGACCAGGTCCGTGTCCCGGAACTGGATCGAAGCGTCCTTCTGGTTGATCTGGAAGCGGTCGAAGATGCCGCCACGCACAAAGCCCGTGCCCTTGAAGGAGTAACGGCCATCGGCCATCAGCATGATGGCGTGCTCGCCTTCGTCGAGCCGGTCCATCAGCTGCTGGTAGTGTTCCTGGCCCAGCAGGTTGCGGCCGGTCGTCGGCGTGTTCAGGTAGGTGGCGTAAAGGTTGATGAAGGTGTCGTCACGGCCGCCTTCAGGGGCTGTGTCCACATCGTCCGCTTCGGTGCCCTCGAAGGCATCGTCCACCTCACCGCGGGTCAGGTGCAGCTTGCTGATGGCGCCCTTCTCCCGCAGGGCGTCCCAGTCGGCCTGCTGGTACATATCCGCCTTCACCGTGGCTGGCTCGCGGGTGTCTACGGCATCCTCCTCAACCAGTCCATGGGTAACCGCGGCCTTGCGGGCCGCACGCATGATGGTATCGCCCATGACCACAACGGTTACCGTGGCCCCGGACACGGCGTCCACATAGTCGTAGCCCTCACGCTTGCGTGATGACAGCCCCACCCGCATGCGGTCATGGATGGACTTGCCAATGTACTGGTCAACAAAGGCGTCCATTTTCGATTCCGGAATCCCGGTCAGGACAATGGGTTCCGAGTGTTCGAGTATTTCCCCTCCGACCAGCTCGCCGTCGCTGTTCAGCCCGATCCGCATGTTCACGGGTTTGCCGGAGTAGGCGGGAATGGGGGCGTAGTGGACGGTCTCAAAAACCAGCCCGATCAGTTCGCCGTCACGGTAGACTCCGGTAGCGGGTGGTTCGTCCGGCATGGCCTCGGTGCGGTCGGCATCGGGGAAGAAGTCATCAACCGCATCCTGATTGATCTCAGCAGCGGCATGGAATGGAAGGAAGGTCGCGACCAGGCCCAGAAGGAAATACGGCAAAAGGCGCTGGAACATCATAGGGAACGGGCTCCGAAGACGGTCATGTTCTGGTTGCTTACATTGACACTGAACGATCTCGGGATCATTGATCTAAGCCAAGAATTGAATCCTTTGATCTGAACTAATATAGCTGGCAGGAACTTTCTGACAAATGATGGGGTAGTGGCATGAGTGACAACGGTGGTGGTGCTGAAGCGGTTTTTGATCAACCCGGGATTGTCGGGGCGAGGCGATTTATTGCCGAGTATGATTTCCGGCTGGAGGGCATTATGACCACTATCCGGATCTGGATTTTCGAAGGGGTGAACGGCGATTGGGTGGAGGCCGACCAGAATTACTATCTGCAGGCGCCCGGGATGAAAGAACCGGCGGTCCCGGAAAGCCCCCGCTACCGGAACACCGAGGAGGCTTTGCGCGAGATCGTTGCCTGTTTCACCGAAGGCTACGAGAAAGGGCTCAAGGCCGGCCATGAGCCGAGTAGCGACTGGTTAATGCCAGCGTACTAGATTTGTTCGAACGCCCTTCGGATAAACGATTCCATGGCCTGCGCTGCCGGAGAAAGACTCTGGCCCGCGCGCCTGAGCAAACCGATCTGGCGCTCCACATGGGGGTCAGCGAGCGGAATGAAGCGCAGGCGTTGATGTTCCTGTGGAAAAGCCAGGCGTGGCAAGGTGGTGATTCCGACACCGGCCTCCAGCATGGCGGTGAGTGAAATCATGTTGGAAATAAAAAACGCGCTCTGCCCAAGCAGGGGTTCCGCCTCTGTATCCTCGAGCAATCTCGACGTGCCGTTACGAATGAGGGACTGCCCCTGCAGTTCTTTCCAGTTCAGGCTTTCCCGCCCGGCCAACGCATGATCGTCGCGACAGACAACGCCGATGTCGTCATGCATCAGGGGCGTGAAATCCAGGTCGTCGTCCGCTTGTGAAAGACTGCTTACCGCCAGATCCACTTCATTGGCGCGAACCAGATGATGTACGTAGTCGGCCGGACCGTCATGCAAGCTGACCTTGAGGTTTGGGTGGGAGGCAATGAAATCCGCCAGAATCGCCGGCATGATGCGGTTGGCTACCGAGGGCACAACCGCAACCTCAATCTGCCCCGATCGTTTGTCCCGGTGCGCGACAATCTCCCGGCTCAAGCGGTCATGCTGAGCGATCAGTTCCCGGAAACGCGGCAGGCAATAAGCGCCGAAAGGCGTTAGCTCGGCCCGGCCGCCTTTCTCAAAAAGGGGCTGGCCCAGGTGCCGCTCTAACTCCTTAATCGCCATGGAAAGTGCCGGCTGACTCCGGTGCAGTCGACGTGAGGCGGAGTGAAATCCGCCTTCATCCAATATGGTGATCGCGTAACGCAACCACTGAATTTTCAATTCAGGCAGCACGGCAGCCTCCGGAAAAGTGGTGATAATATTTACTAATCAATTAGTCTCTTTAATTTATTATACTTATTTTTTCTTGTCTCTTAGGATGGTTTAAACAATCACTTCCTGGAGATTCCCATGCCACAACAGTTCCCACTCTACATTGACGGCGCCTGGGTTGAGGGCACCAGCACCCTGGCCAACATCAGCCCCTCGGACACCAGCGACGTTATTGGCGAATACGCTCAGGCCAGCAAAGAGCAGGTCCATGAGGCTATAGCCGCAGCCCGTCGCGGCCAGACCGCATGGGGTAAAACCGGACTGGAGCAGCGTTACAGCATCCTGATGGCGGTTGGCAACGAGCTGATTCAGCGTAAGGACGAATTGGGGCAGTTGCTGTCACGGGAAGAGGGTAAACCGCTGGCGGAAGGCGCCGGGGAAGTTTACCGCTCCGGTCAGTTTTTTCAGTATTACGCCGCCGAAGTGCTGCGCCAGATTGACGACAGAGTCGACTCCGTGAGGCCCGGCGTTGAGGTGGAGACCCGTCGCGATCCGGTCGGCGTCGTTGCCATCATCAGTCCCTGGAACTTCCCCATGGCAACGGCCGTATGGAAGATCGCGCCAGCCCTGGCCTTCGGCAATGCGGTCGTATTCAAGCCGGCCAATCCAGTGCCGGCAAGCGCCTGGGCGCTTACCGAAATTCTCAGCCGACAGGGTCTGCCTGGCGGTACGTTCAACCTGATTCTGGGCTCGGGCAGCAGCATCGGCGACACACTCACCCACAGTCCGGATATCGATGCCGTCAGCTTCACCGGCTCGCTTGAAGTAGGTCGCCGCGTCGCCGGCGCCACCGCCGCCAATCTGGTTAAGTGCCAGCTGGAAATGGGGTCCAAGAACGCGCTCATCGTGGCGGCCGACGCAGACCTGGACCTGGCGGTGGATGCCGCTTTCGCCGGCGCCTACTCAGGCACTGGCCAGAAATGCACGGCCAGTTCGCGCCTGATCGTGGTCGACGAGGTTCACGATCTGTTTGTGCAAAAGCTTCTGGCCAAGCTCGAAAACGCCCGTGTAGGCCATGCGTTGGAGCCGGGGGTGGTTATAGGGCCGGTTGTGGATTCGCGCCAGCTGGAATCGAACCTGGCGTGGATCGAAAAGGCCAAGGCCGAGGGCGCCACCCTCGCCTTTGGCGGCGAACGCCTCCAGCGCGATACGGAAGGTTTCTACCAGTCTCCCGCCCTGTTCGTGGATACCCGTAACGACATGGAAATCAATCGGGAAGAGGCCTTCGGCCCCATTGCCTGCGTGATCAAGGTGCGCGATTACGAAGAAGCCCTGACGACCCTGAACGATACCCAGTATGGCCTGACCGGGGGCATCATCACCCAATCACTCAAGCTTGCCAGCGATTTCAAGGCGCGCGCCGAAACCGGCTGCGCAATGGTGAACCTGGCGACAGCTGGCACGGATTATCACGTGCCTTTCGGTGGTCGCAAGAATTCCAGTTTCGGCCCCAGGGAACAGGGACGCTATGCCCGAGAATTCTATACCACCGTCAAAACCTGCTACGTCAAGGCCTAAGGGGGAACGTCATGTCGAGGGATCTGCTCACCGTCGATGGCCTGCAGTACTCCAACTGGTCACGGGAAATCTTCCAGCAAATGCGCGAGGGCGGCGTTGACGCGGTTCACGCCACGCTGGTGTATCACGAGACTTGCAGGGAGACACTTCAGCGTCTCGGCGAGTGGAACCGGCGTTTCGAGGACTTCTCTGACCTGATCATGCCAGTGCGTGAAGCCGGGGATATCGAACGAGCGCGCCACGCCGGCAAGACCGGCATCTTTCTGGGGGCCCAGAATTGCTCACCCATTGAAGACGACATTGATCTGGTGGCAATCATGCGCCAACTGGGTCTGTTGATCATGCAGCTTACCTACAACAACCAGAGTCTTCTGGCCTGTGGTTGCTACGAAGCTGAAGACAGCGGCATTACCCGCTTCGGCCGCCAGGTCATTGCCGAAATGAACCGGGTCGGAATGGTGATTGATATGTCCCACAGCGCTGAGCGGTCGACACTTGAGGCCATCGAGCTGTCACAGCGCCCGGTGATTATCTCCCATGCCAATCCCAACAGCTTCCATCCGGCCAGGCGGAACAAGTCGGACAAAGTGCTCAGGGCCATCGCCGAATGCGATGGCCTGCTCGGCTTCTCGGCCTATCCCTTCCATCTGAAGAATGGTTCGGACTGCACCCTGGAAGACTACTGCGACATGATTGCCAATACCGCCGACCTGATGGGCATCGAGCACATCGCCATCGGCACCGACCTGTGCCAGGACCAACCCACTTCGATTCTTGAGTGGATGCGCAACGGCCGCTGGTCAAAGCAGATGGACTACGGCGAAGGCAGTCAAAGCAATGCAGGCTGGCCCAGCCCCCTCTCCTGGCTCCGGGACAACCGGGACTTCCCCAACTTGATTCAGGGACTGAGAGAGCGGGGATTCGATGATGACAGTGTTGAACGCATTATGGGTCGGAATTGGGTCGAACTTCTTGAGCGCGCTACCGTGCCACAAGGGCGTTAACGCCATCATCGATCAACCAAGGATCGTGGAAGATGCGTGAGAACAGCATCAACCCGGCCGGTGGTCTTCATTTGAGGCCGGCCGGACAGGTTATGCAGCTGGAGCGTCTGGGCAGCCTGCACGCTTCCCGCCTGAGTTTTGTGCGCACCCTGGTTCGCCAGATGGCGCGCCAGCGCTGGCAGATAAGCTGCACGCGATTTGATCTTGACGCCCAGGGTCACGGTACCGCTGTTTACCGACTGCAGACCCCCAACGGGCGCTACCACGGGGTCTTCTTTTCACAACCCCTCGAAGACAGCGCCCGCTCCGACCGGGTGATCGCCGAAGCCTGGGACGTCACCTTCGGCGTGGTAGAGGGTGAACTGAACGACGAGCTTCTTGACCAGATGGCCGCCAATCTGCCCTTGCAGGAAGCGGGCCGCCAGGATCCCCGAGTGCTGGTGTTGTCCAGGGCAAACAAGAGCCTGCGGAATTTCGCGGGATTTGTGGATGCCCTGGCCGAAGGCCGCCAGCCCGAACCGGCCTGGCTGACCAGAGTCGGCTATCTGTATCGCACAACGGCGGTTTACGGCAACGGCAAGTTTGGAATTGCGGATTATGCCCGACTTCAGGGCGGCCGGGATTTTAGCCGACCCTTCTCGGTACAGATGTTCGCAGTCTACCTGCTGCGGCATTTCTCTATCGAGCAGGTCGAGCACATTGCCCGGGCACGCTCGCCGGAAAACGCCGTCGCCATGAACACAACCCTGCGCCGGTACCTGGGCATCGGCAATTCCACGGGCCTGGGCATGGCACCCTTTTTGATCAATCACCCGCAGCTGATCCAGCAGTGGATTCTTTCCCGCGAGAGTGCGCTCGCCAGGGTGCTGGATCAGGTGCCTACGGAAGCCGACCGCTGGCGCCTGATTGAGTTGACCCGGCGGGCGATGCAACACCTGTCGCAAACGGTTACCGAAGACAGGGCCCAGCAGGAGCGCAACCGTGAAACCGTTGCCTCCCTGCCGGAGGTGCTGAACTGGCTTGAAACCGTGCCCCTGGACACCGATCTGTGGCAACAGCTGACGGCCTGGGCGGAGCGCACCCTGCAACTGGAAACCCAGGAGCTGGTCAACACCCTGCTGATGGAACTCTACCCGGCCGTGGTCGAGCCTTTCGAAGATCAAATGAGCGCGGATGAGAAGGTGGAGCTGGTCCCGGACATGCCCCTGGTTCGACTGAAACAGTTGATCGACACTCACTATGACTGGGCCCTGGAGTACGACTTCAGCACCCGGGAGGCCTGCTACTGGTTCTGGTACCGATCCATCGAAAAAGAAGAGCCTCGCCTGGGGGTTCGCCATGAGGAGCCGGGGGCCGAAAAAGAAATGCTTCTGGCCATAGCGCCCCGGGTCCAGCGGGCCCACGACGCGATTTGCGACTATCTGGCGGACTATCCCAGAGCCCTTGTTGTTGAATTTCTGATGCAACAGCCCCGCCATAAAGAGATCGTGCGCCGCATCCAGGCCATGGCGGAAACGCCTTACGGTGAAATACGCGCCAACCTGTGGCACCGGGACCTGAAACCCATGCACCTGCTGCGAGCCAAGCTGTCATTTTTCGGAGCCGGCCGGTTTGACCCCAAATCCGACCGCTGGGTTCGCATGACCCTGTTCCAGGGCGCGCCTCTGGTGGAAGAGCTGAACGCCGAGCCGGCGAACCTGGCGGATTTCGATGACTGGAGCTTCCCGCTGGAACCGCAAGCCATAGACGTTCGTCAATCGACGGTCGGGGAGGCGCCTGAATGAAGGTATCCCACAACGAATTGAAGGGCCTTTGCCGCAAGGTATTTGAAGGCATGGGATTCGAGGAAGGTGACGCGGGCGACGCCGCCGACATGGTGGCCTGGATGCAGGGCTACCGGCTGGGCGGGCTCGAGGCGTTGAACCGTGGCCTGAATTACCTGCTGAATGAGGACTCTGAGGTGCCGCCCGATGTGTTGTATCAGGATGGCGACCTGGCAGTTCTGGACGGTCATGGCCAGAGCGTACTCAGAAGTTCGAGCCTGGCCGTTGAACTGGGCTTTGCCAAGGCCAGGGCCCGCGGCCTGGCAGTGGTCAAAATACGCCATTGCCATAACCGGCAACTGATCATGGGTTACCTGTCACGCCTGGCAGGGCGTGGAATGAACGTCACCGCCTTCTGGCGCAACGCCCATGCGCCGCTCACCGAACAAGTGGTCTGTTTTCGCAGCAACAGCACCGTTCCGGAAATCCGGGTCTATGCGGTTCAGGAGGTCCCTGAGGAGACTGAGCCCAACGACGCCATCACCCTGGTGCTGACGAACCATACGGGCCTGATGCCCGCCATGCGTTCGGACTATCAATACGACATGATCGCGAAACATAGCGAGTCCGATCTGTTGGAGTGCCGAAAGCAAACGCTGGCCCAGGGCATCGACGTGGACGATCAGGTCTGGGCCCGTCTCAAGGAACTGTCCGCGCGTATTCTGGTGGAATCCAGTGACGCCTCTCGCGGCGGTGCCGGAGCCGGCACCACCGACAACGACTGATTACGACCCCAACTAGCCGTCCTGGTCCGCGGTAACACCTTCCGCTTTCAGGCGGGCCTGTATCCACGGGTCAATGATCCCGACAGTATCCATGCTGATTTCGTGGCCGAGTGGCAGCTCGTGCCAGTCTACAGGGAGCCCGAGGCTGCGTAGCCGGTCTCGGTTTTCCCGGGCTTCTTCAACCGGGATCAGCTCGTCCTCCGTGCCGTGGATCATCAGGATGGGGGTTTGCGCGTTCGCCGGATGAATCCGTTCACTGATGTCTCTCGGGTATAGGAGTTCGCCGGACAGGACCATAACTCCTGCCAGCCGGTGCGGGTATTGCAGGCCTGTATACAGCGCCATGGCGCCGCCCTGGGAGAAGCCGGCCAGAATGGTCCTGCTGGCGGGCATGTCCTGTCGTTCAGCATCGAGCAGCTCGAGCAGGCGGCTGTGGGTCTCCTCCAGGCTTTCCGTGTCCGGCTCGTCTGAATTGGGCGCAGCCATGTCATACCAGGCCCGACCCGGCCGGTTGCCGTTGGCTTTGAGTAAGCGCATCGGTGCGTTCGGAGCCAGGTAGCGGAGTCCAAGTTTCCGCGAATCAGTTAGATTCTTGAGTACCGGAGTCAGGTCTTCCGAACTGGTTCCCTGACCATGGAGCCAGATTGTCGTTGCCTTGACGTCGCGCTTGGTGTGGATTTCCAGCGTGTCATTCGATGGGCTCACCGTGCCTCCTGATTCATTTTGAATGCGTTTAAAGGCTACCCGGCTGTGGCGGGTCTGTTAAGTGGTTGGACATAAAAAAGCCGGCCCCGAAGGACCGGCAACTCTCGAGAGAGGCGAGAGATAAGCGTTAGAACTCGGTCGTGATATTCGCCCAGAGAATACGGCCGGGTTCATTGATTGGGTTGCTGCTGGCGCCGAGGTCTGCGGCCCCCTGCTGGATGTGTTCCGCGTAACGGCGATCAAAGAGGTTATCAACGCCGGCGCTCAGTCGGCTCTGCGCAAAGATGCGCATGCCGGCATGCAGTGAGAAGGTTGCGAATCCGGGTGTTTCCCGGGTATCCAGGCTGTAGATGGTGCCATTGCCCGCATCGATCCGGTCCTGGCGGGCGACGCCGCGCCAGAGCATACCCGCTGAGTAGCCGCCGCTCTCGTAATCCAGTCCCAGGGTGCCTTCCAGTGGCGGTGTCTGCGCCAGTGGTTCGTTGTCGGTGTCATTGGTGCTGCGGGTATAGGCAAGGGTTGAATTAAAGGTCAGCGCAGGCGTCAGTGAGACAGCAATATCGGCCTCAACGCCCCGCGTGATTGCATCCACGTTACGGGCATTATCGCCACCGTCGGTGATCAGGATGTAGTCATCGTATTGCCCGTAGAATACAGCAATGCTGCCTTCAACCTGCTTGTGGCTCAGCGAGATGCCGGTATCCACCTGGGTAAGGGTCTCGTTGCCGATGCCGAAGTCCCTGTCACGCTCCCAGAAATCCGGCGCGCGCTCGGAGCGCCCCAGCCCCGCATAAAGATTGATGGGTAGATCCTGCAGCGCCACTTCGTAGCGGCCAAAGCTGCTCCACTGGGTGCGGTAGTCGGTTTCACCCTCGGGGGCGCCCCCATAGTCCGCAAGCAGTGCCTCGGCCTCGTGGTAATCGCCGCGCACGCCCAGGGTCAGCCATGAATTGTCGCCCACTTGCCGCTCCATGTCCGCAAAAAGACCCATATCGGAAAACTCGGCCGTCTCCGGAGTCGCGGCGCCCCGAAAATTGGCGCCAGCCAGGGGGCTGCCCATTTCCATAATAGGGCCGCTGTCGGCATGCTCGTTGGTGGAAAAGTCCAGTCCGGCATGGATGTCAGTCCGGGAGAACAGGTCTATGTCGGCGCTCACGCGACCACCCATGGTAGTGCGTTCCAAAACACGGGCCATGGTCATCATGCCCGGATCCCTCAGGCGGAAATTGTCCATGACATGGTCAATGTTGTTGTAATAGAAGTTGGCCTCGATCCGGGTGAGCCAGCCGGTAAGGTTGTCCTGGGCTCCGGACAGCCGGTAGCTGGTTCGATCAAAATCGGTGCCATCCATCCGGCGGTCGTCGTAGGCGGCTTCGGCGTTACTGCGGTCGTAACTGAGCTCAAGCTCGCTATCCTCGCCGGGCGTCCAGCCTGCGATGGCGCTCGTGCTCCAGCGTTCGTGCTCGGAATGGACGGATTCACCGCCACCGTCCTCATAATCGTCCTGTGCGGAGAGGGTCCCGATGAAGCGGGCATAGCCATTCTCATCCCCGGTGGTGATGTCGGTGGCCATGTCATTCCGTGCGTGGCTGCCGGCCGTGAAACTTGCGAACCCATTGGTTGTGGGTTCTGAGAAGTCCGGTGTGTCACGCTCAAACCGAACGCTTCCCGCTGTGGCAGGGCCGTAACGGACACTCTGGGGTCCTTTGGTGATGCTGACCCGGTCATAGGACTGGGGGAATATATAGGCCGTCGGCGGGTCCATGCGGCTTGGGCATCCGCCAGGTATGGCACCCCCATTCACCGAAATGTTGAGCCTGGAACCGCCCAGGCCTCGCAGGACCGGCTCGCCACTGGTTCCGCCCTTGCGGCTGACATTGAAGCCAGTGACCGATTCCAGGTAGGCGCCTCCATCCTGGGCGGGAAGTGAGGCATGCGGTTGTCGGGGATCGGTTGTGACCTCATGGGGTGTGTCCATGGAGGAGGTTGTAACCACGAGGGGGTCCAGAGTCATGTTCTGGGCACTTGCGGCTGTGGCGCCCATGAGCAGGGTGGCTGTCACCAGGGATGTGGTGCGCCTTCCTGAAGGCTTCTGTATCATCGGGAGCTCCATTAGCGGTGAAAAAAAGTTCATGCGTCATGGAGAGCAAAAGGCGCACCAGGTTTGCAATATGCTTTTTGGGGTTCCTAACCTCTTGTAAACAGAGGAGAGTTCAGATTTTCCCGGCCGCGAGCCCTGAAAGCGACGGAGGCGGGTTGTGTGAAATGCCACAGTGGTCGCGGCATTTCACACAGCTGTTGATATTCCTTAAGTGCCCATCCGCGGGAGCTGTGTAGGATGTGGTGGACAGATTGGACAACGGCGTTTGTGCTCGGGGTGGTAAGCAGCACCCACTGTGTCGGCATGTGTGGCGGCATTGTCGGTGCCCTGACCTACAGCCTGGCGCCGGGGATCCGCCAGAACCGTGCGCAGTTTGTGCTGTTCAGCCTGCATTACCACTTGGGGCGGATCAGCAGTTACGTGCTGGCGGGTGGGCTGGTGGCCGGAGGTGCAGCGGTTTTCCAGGAGTTCGCGGGCCCTGGCGGTGCCCTGCTGATGCGCGGCGTAGGCACGGTTTTTCTGGTTCTGTTGGGATTCTACATTGGCGGCTGGTTTCCCCGCTTTGCCTGGGTTGAGTCCATGGGGCGCCCGTTGTGGGCGCGGCTGGAGCCGATAGGGCGCCGTCTTTTGCCGGTGCGTTCGCTGCCCCAGGCCCTTGGCTTTGGTCTTGTCTGGGGCTGGCTGCCCTGTGGCCTGGTGTATTCGGCATTGGTGTTTAGCCTGAGCACGGGCTCGATGTGGCAGGGCATGGGCGTTATGTTGTTTTTCGGGCTGGGAACCATTCCGACACTGCTTCTGGTGGGTTTCATGGCAGACCGTGTGAGCCGTGTCATGAGCAGCACGCTTTTCCGGCAGGTTGCCGGAGTGTAGATTATGCTTCTGGCTCTTGTACCCCTGGCCCTCGGCCCGGGTCAGTGACAGGGTTCAGGCCAGTGTGGCGTTTAACGGGTCTTTGTCAGGATGGTGACGATGTTCAGTAGTCATTCTTTTCCGCTTCTGGGGGGCGATTCACCAGCGCTCCAGACTGTTCTGCGCTCTGCATCCCTGGTCGCCGCCACGGATGCGACAGTGCTTATAACCGGAGAAAGCGGTACCGGAAAGGAGTTGCTTGCACGCGGCGTCCATCAGTCAAGTCGTCGCCATGCCGGGCCCTGGGTTCCGGTAAACTGTGCAGCTCTGCCATCGGAGCTCGTGGA
>Ga0136606_1000625_pt1 | contig 11703 bp, 10 predicted proteins | sample AntDeeMetagen680_FD_104935 | JGI IMG/M metagenome (GOLD analysis project Ga0136606, IMG submission 104935) | Saline lake microbial communities from Deep Lake, Antarctica - Metagenome #680 | ecosystem: Environmental > Aquatic > Non-marine Saline and Alkaline > Saline | place: Antarctica: Deep...
ATGATGGCCTCGCTGTGTGCCGGCCGGACGCTGCACCTGCTCCGGCCCGACCAGTGGGACCCCGAACTCGTCCTCGCGAAGCTCGACGAACACGACATCCCGTCCTTCGTCGGCGTCGCCGCGATGTTCGTCGACCTGCTCGAGGCCCACGATCCCGACGAGTACGACCTGTCGACGCTGATCAAGGCGGGTCAGGGCGGGGACAAGCTCCCGAAGCCGACCCAGGAGCAGTTCGAGGAGGCGTTCGACGTGCCGCTCACGGAGGGGTACGGCCTGACCGAGACGACGGCGACGAGCCACACGATCCGGTGGTCGTCGCTGGGCAACCGGCCCGGCAGCGTCGGCCAGCCGGTTGGCCACACGCGTTCGAAGGTCGTCGACGAGGACGGCGAGGAGGTCGACCCCGGCGAGGAGGGCGAGATCCTCATCGCCGGCTCGCAGGTGATGAAGGGGTACTACAAGAACCCCGAGGCCAACGAGGAGGTCTTCACCGAAGACGGCTTCTTCCGCACCGGCGACATCGGCACCCGCGACGAGGACAACTACTACTACATCAAGGGCCGCGAGAAGGAGATGATCCTGACCGCGGGCTACAACGTCTACCCGCGCGAGGTCGAGAACCTGCTCTACGAGCATCCGGACATCCACGAGGCAGCGGTGTTCGGCGTCCCGGACGAGCGACGCGGCGAGACCGTCGCCGCCGCGATCACGCCGGCGCCGGACGCGGCGCTGACCGCAGATGACGTCGAGGAGTACGTTCTCGGCGAACTCGCACCCTACAAACATCCGCGGATCGTCGAGGTTCGCCGCGACCTCCCAAAGACGGGAAGCGGGAAGATCCGCAAGACGACCTTGCGCGAGGAGTTCGTCGCGGACCGTGGACTCGAATCGTGAGCTATCTGTACCCGGGCGCTCGAGTCCGTACATATCACGACGATGTCTGAGGATCACACCTACTCGACGGCGGAGATCAGGACGATCGCGCTTGCGGTCATCGCCGGCGTCTTCTTCGGTGGTGTCGCGACCGGCGTCGCCTTCCCCACGCTCCCGTTGCTCGACGAGAAGCTCGTCATCTCCGCGATCATGCTGAGCCTGATCCTTTCGGCCAATCGGATCGCCCGGCTGTTCATGAACACGCCGGCCGGGACGATTATCGACCGGGTCGGCGCGCGGAAACCGATGATCTTCGGGCTGTTCACGCAAGCGCTGGCTCCCTTCGGCTACGTCATCGGTCTGCATACGCCCCCGACCGATCTCGGAACGCTGCCGATACTCGGCGACGTGTCGCTGCCGGGCGTCGTCTTCGTCCTCTCGCGGCTGTTCTGGGGGGTCGGCAGCGCGTTCGTCTTCATCGGCGCGTTCGCCACGATCACGTACGTCACGACGGCCAACAACCGTGGTCGCTGGGTCGGCTACATGCGCGGCGGCCAGTCGCTGGGGTTCCCGACCGGGCTCGTCCTCGGTGGACTCTTGACCGATCTCGCGAGCATGCAGACGGCGTTTCTCACCGCTGGCGTGCTCGCGCTGCTGGCCGGGATCATCGCGACGGTCGTGTTGCCGGACGTTCACGCCGGTGCGGAGGGCCGGGCGGCGAAACTCCGCGAAGTCCCGGCGTTGCTCGTCAGTAATCCGACCGTCCTCCTGATCGGCTACGGCAACTTTACCGTCCGCTTCCTCTGGGGCGGTATCATCCTCTCGACGCTCGCCCGCTACGCGAGCGATTACGGCCTCGAGCTGTCCGCCCTCGGTGCCGCCGGGATCAGCGGGGTGGTGATGGGGTTGGGCGTCGTGACGTCGGGATCGCTGACGGTCGTCACCGGCTGGGTGTCGGATCTGGTCAGCGACCGGACGCTGCTGACGGTCCCCGCGTTCCTGTCGATGGGCGCGGGCTTCTTGATCATCGCCTACGTCCCGACGATCGAGGCGCTGCTCGGCGCGATCGTGCTCGTCGGTGGCGGCATGGGCGCGGCCGCGCCCGCCATGCTCGCGATCATGGGCGATCTCACGCCCGGCGACGAACTCGGCCGGATGGGCGGTGCCTATCAGGTGATGGGCGATATCGGACTCAGCCTGGGTCCGTTGATCGCGATTCCGGCCGTCGATAGCTGGTTCGGCTACCAGACGACCTACGTGCTCTGTGCCGCGCTCGTGTTGAGTTGCCTGACGATCGTTTCGCTCCCGCTGTTGCGAAACCCCGAGGTCTCGCGAGCGGGAGTAAAAGCGGACTAGGGCGGCAGTCACTGCGTCGATCGACGGCCGTCCGGCGCGGTTCGGAGCCGGGGCCCCTCCTTACGTGTACGAAGCTTTCATGTTTGGCCGCGGCTATTGTTACGTACTATCATGACAAAGTCCCACACGGGGAAGGTGGCTGCCCGGGCACGCCCGTGGCTCCCCGTAGTTGCCGTGGCGCTCGCCGCGGGGCTGGGTGCCGTCGGGGGCTCGTACCTGTCCGTCGGCCGACGGCCGGCATTCGTCGTGGAGCCGTTCGATCGACTCGTGTTGCTGCTCAGTCCCGACGCGCTCGTGGCCGTTGCGATCACCCAACTCGGGACGCTCGGTCACCAACTGGCCTTCCTGACGGCCATCGCAGTGACCTGTACGGTCTTCGGGCTGGCTGCCCTGCCCGGTGCGGCGTTCCTGCTGGGTCGCGGCCCGGCTCCCAGCGCGTTGTCTCGAGGCGGCAGCGCTCTCTTCGGCGTGATCCTCGGGACAGTCCCTCCGGCCATCGTCGCGTACGGACTGACGCGCTCGCAGCCGTCGACGCTCGGCACCGCCGCCGGGGTGGGATTCGTTCTGCTCGCGACGGCCGGAGCGTCCGCGCTGCTCGCCGGCGAACGCCGTTCCCTCGGCTCTCCCGCCCGGCGACGCGTCCTCGGAGCCGTCGGGTCGGCGATCGGCGTGAGCGGGCTCGCACTCTTCGTTCAGGGCACCGGCGAGGAGCCGTTCCCGTCGCCCCTCGAGATCCCCGAGGACGCCCGTCCCGAGGTCCGGGAGCTGCTCACGCGTGCGAAAGACCAGTCGTTCGGCGTCGAAGGGCTCGAGCCGCTGGTCAGCACGGATTTCTACGAGGTCGACATCGGCAACGTCGATCCCGACGTCGACCCCGAGGAGTGGTCACTCTCGATCACGGGCGCGGTCGCGGAGGAACGCGAATACGATTTCGCTGACCTCGAGGGCATGACCCTCGAGGATCGCTTCGCGACGCTACGGTGCGTCGGCGACCAGCTCAACGGCCGGCAGATGGACACCGCGCTCTGGAGCGGCGTGCCGGTCCGACAGCTCCTCGAGGCGGCGGAACCGGAGGGCAACCGGGTCATCTTGCACGGGGCCGACGCCTACTACAACGAGTTCCCGATCGACGCATTGTGGCCGGGGCTGTTGGCCTATCGAATGAACGGCCGGCCGCTGCCGCGGGCACACGGCGCGCCGGTGCGCGCGCTTGTCCCAGGTCACTGGGGCGAGATCAACGTGAAGTGGCTGACCGAGATCGAGGTTCGCGACGAGGACACGATGGGCTACTGGGAGCACCGAGGCTGGCACGGCACCGGCCCGGTCAACACCGTGGCCAAGCTCTGGCAGACCCGTTCCCTGGGAAGCGGCCGCTACGAGGTGGCTGGCCACGCCTACGCCGGGACCCGAGGTATCGAGGCCGTCGAGGTTTCGACCGACGAGGGCGACACCTGGGTTGAGGCCGAACTCTCCGAGCCCCTCCCCGGCGACGACGTCTGGCGGCAGTGGCGTCACGAGTATGGGGCGGGCGGGTGGCACGAAGTGATCGTTCGGGCCCGCGACGGAGATGGGAACCTCCAGATCCCCGAGGAGGACGGCCCGCGACCCGACGGTGCCACCGGCTGGGTTTCCGAAACTGTCGGACCGCAGTGAGCACCGGATTCGTTTTGGGCTATCGTCGTTCCGGACCGAAATTTTCGGTCTCCCCCGGTCAGGTGTTCGTTTTCGTACGCGAGCGCTGATCAGCTAGAGTAGCCACTGCAAGTCACTGCACACCCGATCACACGACTGCTGTGCGAATCGTTTCAGTTGCGACTATCTCCCATTGATCACGACCTAATCGAACGAAACAGGGGCTCTTTACTCCGAAACCAATGTATGAAACTGTGCGAAAAATCATGAGGTTTATATGGTTGTAGCGGTATGCTATCAATAGCCAATATGGCTTGAGACTGAATGACACGGGACAATATCAACAGACGTCGGGTGCTTACGGGAGCGGGTGTCGGAATCGCTGGAGCAATGGCTGGCTGTCTTGGTGGTGGTGGTGGCGACGATGACGTCCAGTTTCTTACGGACTACTATAACGACGCGTGGCAAGCGCTCTGGGACGACCTCGAGCCCGAGTTTGAAGACGAGACTGACATTCCCATGTCCATCGAGGAAGCAGGGATGTCGGGGAGTCAGGAATCGCGGCTCTCGCAGCTGATTCAGGCGGGCAATCCGCCGGAAGCGAACACGTCCACGTTCGATCAGGTGGCCGACATCTGGGAGACGGATCAACTCGAGACCGTCAACGATGTCGTCTCGTCGATCGAGGAAGTAAACGGGGAACTGAACGCCGGCGGCGCGTTCCTCGGTGAGGGTGACGACATCTATCAGATCCCACACGGCGTGTACGTCTCGAACTTCCAGTACCGGGCGGACGTTTACGAGGCGCTTGACCTGGACGTACCCGAGACCTTCAACGATATCCTCGAGAACGCCGAGGCGATCGATAATTCCGACGAGTTTCCCGACATGCGCGGATACGGACTGGCCGGCGCACCGACTGGCAAGAGCCAGGACGAAATGCTCGTCCTGCTCGCGAGCGCGGGCATTTCCGGTATCGGCCTCGCCTGGAAGGATCCGGACGCCCGCGAGGAACTCGAGATCAACTGGCCGGAGGACACGGTGGTCGAGGTCCTTGAGTACGTGAACGAACTCTCACAGTATTCGCCCGATCCGACGAGTGTCGGCTGGGCCAGCTCGCTCAGCAGCTGGGTGCAGGGGAGCTACGGTCAGTGTTACCATCTCAACGCCTGGCCGGTCGGCGTCACCGCACAGACCGCCGAGGCAGAGGACGACGAAGCAACGAAGCAGGCCCTGCGTTCGGTCGCCGAGAACACCGAAATTATCGCGTACCCGATGCTGGACGGCGTCGATCCGGACGAGAACTGGCTGTCCGCGCCGGCCCCCGACGGCTACCACATCTTCGCGAACTCCGAGCGGCCGGGCGACGCCAAGGAGTGGTTCGAGTGGCTCTACGCGGACAGCATAGAACGGACCGCGAGCTTCTACGAGACGGACCCCGGTCGGTTCCTGCCGACCTACTCCGACGTAATCGGCTCGGACGCGTTCCAGAACCAGGACATCTTCCAGGCGCATCCGCATCTGCTCGAGAAGCTCCAGTACTGTCAGGACGAGATCTGGGGCAACCACTACGGCAGCGTCGAGGAGGCCAACACCTCCTCGCCGGTGTCGCTGTACATGCAGCGACAGTGGTTCTACGGCGAGATGATCAACCGAGTGGTCACTGGCTCGATGAGCCCGCAGGAGGCCTACGACTGGGGCTACGAGCAACTCGAAGAGGCGTTTGCAGAGGCACAGGACACGTTCGGATAGTCGATACGACGTAGCCGGTTCTCTTTCGACCGCGTCAGGGCGGAGCGAATCGTTTATGAGTAACCGTGAGATTAACATACATGCATGCAGAGGAGACCTAGATATGGCCAGTGAAACCGGAGAATCGATACGGCCCGGCAGGACGTACATTCCGTGGGACGACCTGCCGGTACAGCGGGAGACGATCGCCGGTATCGGGACCGTTCTCCCCGTCGTCGTCCTGTACTTACTCATCGCGGTGCTTCCGATCGTGTTCGCGTTCTGGGCATCGTTACACGAGATTCACACGCTCAACCCCGAGTGGCAGTGGGCCGGACTGTCGAACTACCGGGAGGTCCTCGAGATCTCCACGTTCTGGGGCTCGCTGTGGCGGGGGATCGTCTACATGGTCGGCAGCACGCTCCTCCAGCTCGCCGTCGGGCTCTGGATGGCGCTGGTGCTCAACCGCATCACCCGCGGCCAGAAACTGCTCACTGCAGTGGTCTTTACGGCCTACCTGATCCCGACGATCATCGTTTCGCTGGTCGCAATGCGGGTGTTCGACCCGTCCGGTGGCGTCTTCCAGATGATCGGTGCGGAGTGGCTCGGTCTGTGGGGCGGTCGGGAGGCTCCGCTGGGCTCGCGAGACTGGGCGATGCGGCTGCTGATCCTCATCGGGACCTGGAAGTTCGCCGTCTTCGTCACGATCTTCACGCTCGCGCAGTTGCGCGCGATCCCGGATCGGTTCTACGAGGCGGCGAAGATCTGTGGCGCGAACCGGTGGCAGATGTTCCGCGACATCACGCTGCCGCGGCTCATGGGGATCGTCCTGGTCGTCGTTTTGCTCCGATCGGTCTTCATGTTCAACAAGTTCGATATCATCTGGCAGCTCACGGAGGGCGGACCCGGTAACGCCACGACGACGCTGCCCGTCCTAGCCTACAAAACCGTCTACACGGACCAGGCCTACGGGCTCGCCAACGCGATCTCCGTCGTCATGTTCCTGTTCCTGCTGGCGTCGGCGATCATCTACTTCAAACTATTCAACCCCAGCGAGGAGGTGGAGACGACAACATGAGTCAGAGCGAACCACCGGGAGGCGTTTTCGGCCTCTCATACGACGGCGAGACGAGAGTCTCTGAGGCACTGAAACTCGTCAGCACCGCGATCATCGTGCTCGTCGGTGCCTGGCCGATCTACTGGATGACTCAGCTGGCTTTCACCCAGTACGAGACGGTAGAGAGCGCAGTCACCGTCTTCCCGACGCCGGACATCTTCACGTTCGACAATTTCAACGTGTTGACCGATCCGGAGATGTACACCTACATGTTCAACACGGTCGTGGTAGCCATCGGGACCATCGTGACGGTCGTCCTCGTCTCGCTGATCGCCGGCTACGGTCTCGCGAGGCTGGAGTTCCCCCAGAAGGAGAACTTCGCGCGGATCCTCCTGATCGGGTACCTCTTCAGTCCGATCGTCATCGGGATCCCGCTCTACCAGATCTGGCAGAATATCGGCCTGCTCGGAACCCGCTTCGGGCTCATCATCGCCCTGTCGGCGATCTCGATGCCCTTTGCGGTCTGGCTGATGTGGAAGTACATCATGACGATCCCGGAGGCCCACGAGGAGGCGGCATGGGTCGATGGCGCGTCACGGTGGCGGGGCTTTCGCGATGTCGTCGTCCCGCAGTGCCGACCGGCGATTATCGCCGCTGCCCTGTTCGCCTTCGCGCTCGCCTGGAACGACTTCACGTTCGCGCAGATCCTCCTGCCCCAGACCGAGACCACGACGTTCGCACCCGGCATCCTTCGGGCGATGGGGCAAGCACAGTTCCTGCCGGACGCCTACCTGATGGCGATTTCGCTGGCCATGACGCTGCCACCGCTCCTGTTCGCCTACTTCATGCAGAGCTATCTGCTGAAAGGCTTCCAGGTCAGAGCCCTCTGAGAGTGCACCACCTTTACAACTAATACAACGAGATAACCCAACATATGCCAGACATCGAGATACGGAATCTGACGAAAGTGTACGAAGAATCGGGCAACGAAATCGTCGCTGTCGACGACGTCGATCTTACCATCAAGGACGGCGAGTTCGTGACGCTCGTCGGCCCCTCGGGCTGCGGGAAGACCACGACGCTACGCTGCGTCGCGGGGCTGAACAAGCCCACCAGCGGGACGATCACGTTCGGCGACCGCGAGGTGACGGACAAGCCTGTTCAGGAGCGTAACATCGCGTTGCTCTTCCAGGACATCGCGCTCTACCCCCACATGAGCGTCCAGGAGAACATGGCCTACGGCCTCAAGATCACCGGCTTCTCGCGGGAGGAACGCATCGCCCGCGTCGAGGAGGCCGCCGAATTGCTCCAGATCACCGACCAACTCGAGAAGATGCCGGCTGATCTCTCGGGCGGCCAGCAACAGCGCGTCGCGCTCGGCCGATCGCTCGTGCGCGACCCGGAGATATTCCTGTTCGACGAGCCGATGTCGGACCTGGACGCCAAGCTCAAGGCCGAACTGCGGCCGGTCATCGAGAAGGTGACCGACGAGATCGGCTGTCCGACGCTGTACGTGACTCACGACCAGGAAGAGGCGATGACCATGTCAGATCGCGTCGCGGTCATCAACGACGGCGAACTGGCCCAGGTCGCCCCGCCGAAAGAGGTCTACGACGAGCCCAATTCGCAGTTCGTCAGTCAGTTCATCGGCCAGCCGTCGACGCAGTTCTTCGACGGGAAGGTCGGAGCCGTCAACGGAACCGCAGAACTCGACGTCGGCGGCTACGAGTACGACCTCGCCCGCGACGGCCTCGAGGGCTGGGCCGGTGAGGACATCCGCGTCGGCCTTCGGCCGCAGTACATCCGAGTCAGCGAGGATTCCGAGGCCGGTATCCCGGCGACGCACCTGCTCGACGAGCCGCTGGGCGATGCGACCCACAGCTTCTTCGACACGGAGTTTGGCGAGATCGTCGTCGTCACCGATCCGGACTTCGTGGGCGACGGCAAGGAGTACGGTCTCGTCTTCGACGACGAGTACATCCAACTGTTCGATACCGACTCCGGCGTTCGGATCGCCTGATCGGTTCAGTTCTTTTCGTCGCCGCTCGCTCGGGCGGCCGCGCTCGTATCCGCGTCGGCAGCGACCGCCGTCTCTCGATTCTCCGGTGCCGTCGAGCGGACGACGATCGTGTCAGCCGCGTGGTCGCCGATACGACGACCGCCGGTCACGAGCGCCGACGCGAGGCCGACCACCAGCGGCGGGACGCCGAGTAGATCGACGTATCGAAGCAGGTTTCGCACGGCGCTGGCACGGAGCGTACACTGGCTTCCATCTTCCATGACTACCAGTAGGCCGCGGTTGACCTTCCCCGGCGTCCGGCCGTAGCGCCACTCGAGAGTAAACGAGTACGTCGCGTAGAGCGGCAGGAGAGCGAGCAGTGAGAGGGGGACGACGGCCCCGCCCAGCGCCTCGTAGGGCCCGCTGAAGACCACGCTCGCGACGTAGATCAGCGGGAACTCGATCAGTACGTAACAGACGATCAGATCGATTGCCGCCGCGACGCCGCGGTCGATCACTACGTCTCGGTCGTCCGCGGTCTCGACTTTCGGTGCCGGCTGTCGCTGGGTCGGCAAGAATCCGTCCAGCTTCCAGTCGATCACGGGCCCACCGCCTCGCCGTTCATGGCGGAGTCATTCGACAGCGGACACAAAATACCTGCCGTCGTCCGTCCGTAGTCACTCCATGCGGATGTCCGTCCGCAGCGTCACGAGGAAGTAGCCCAACAGGAAGAGCGTAATCCCGCCGAAGACCTGCGAATCGATCGACAGGTAGCCGTCTACCTGGTACAGCAGGACGCTCGTCACCGCCAGCACGATGATGGCACCGCCGGTTCGCCGCCGTTCCCACAGTTTCTCGAGGGCGATTCCGGCGGTGGATTTCTCGACTGCATCCGACGCTTCGCGGATGTTCTCTAGACCTGCACTCTCCGTTTTCCGCGATGTGGACTCTCCACTCATATATAGCTGCAATTTCCTCCGAGGATTAAATAGATGTGGGTGACAGTGACACGGGAATCTCGTGACGCTCGCTCGGCCGGCGTCGCAGCCCTTCGGCGGGCGAGGCGATTCACTGCGCGATTATTCGTCGAGCGCGTCGATGCGCAGGTCGTCGTCGAACTGCAGGGTGTTCTCGATCTCGGCCTCGTCGACGTCCTCGAAGGCCCAGCGGGCGATCGAGCGGCGGTGGACCTCGTCGGCCCCGTCGACGATGCGGAACTCCCGGACGGATTCGTAGAAGTGTGCGATCGGCAGGTCCTTGCCGATCCCGTTACCGCCACAACACTGCACGGCGAGGTCGATCGTCTCGTTGGTGACGTTCGCGGCGAACATCTTCGACATCGCGACCTCGATGCGGGCGTCGTTGCGGTCGAGTTCGCGTGCGGCGTGGCGAACCATCGTCCGTGCGGCGTGGAGTTGTGTCTCGGCGTCGGCGATGCGGTGGCGTAGCGCCTGCTTGTCCTCGAGTTTCGAGCCGAAGGCCTCGCGCTCCTGGAGATAGGCCTTCGCGACGTCCAGCGACCGTTCGGCCATCCCGGAGTAGCGCATGCAGTGGGTGAGTCGGCCGCCGCCGAGTCGCATCTGGGCGATCTGGAAGCCCTCGCCTTCCTCGCCGATCGTGTTCTCGACGGGGACGCGGACGTTGTCGAACTTCACTTCGGCGTGGCCCCCTTCACGTTCGGTGATGCCGTGTCCGCCGAGGTGGGGGACGTTGCGGACGACATCGACGCCATCAGCGTCACGCGGGACGAGGATGATCGAGGTCCCCTCGTAGGGGTGGGCGTCGAGGTCGGTTCGGACCATCGTCAGGTAGAAATCAGCACCGAGCCCATCGGAGGTCCACCACTTGTGGCCGTTGATGACCCACTCGTCACCGTCTTTGACGGCGGTGCTCTGGAGCATCTTCGGGTCCGAGCCGGCACCGACTTTGGGCTCGGTCATCGCGAACGCCGAGGAGAGCTCGCCTTGCACGAGCGGGCGGAGGTACTCCTCTTTCTGTTCTTCGGTGCCGACCATCTCGAGCGTGTGCATATTCCCCTCCTGGGGCGCGTTGGCCCGGATCGCGAGCGCGCCGATCAGCGAGCGGCCGACCTGTTCGAACGATGGCAGCATGTCGCTGAAGTCGAGTCCCTGACCGCCGTACTCCGCTGGCACCTGCGGCGCGAATAGATCCCGTTCTTTGGCCATCTCCCACATCTCGTGGATCTCGTCCATCGTGATCTCCTCGCCCGTGGCCAGCGCCTCGCGCTCGCGCGGAATGACGACTTCGTCCATGAACTCCTCTACGCGACCCGCAACCTCTTTTGCCTTCTCGGAATCGTGGTATTCCATAGTATGTATGCTGTATCACACCATTGTAAATCTATAGGTGCCCATTCCCATTGATTGGAAACGACCGCAGTACTATCGACACCTCGAGACCCGTCACTGTCCTTCTTCATCTCGTCGTGTCCGCCCGTCGTGGCCCGCTGTGTCGGTCTCCGCTCGAGCGACTCGGACTCGCTCGAGGACGATGTGCCGGTCTTTCCGGGGACCGTCGGACGGGCTTCACGTTCGAGACGGCCGTCAAAAGAGAGAAACGTGAGTCTCGCGGTCGAACGGGTTAGTCGTCGAGTGCGTCGATGCGGAGGTCGTCGTCGAACTGCAGGGTATTTTCGATCTCGGCTTCGTCGACATCGTCGAAGGCCCAGCGGGCGATCGAGCGGCGGTGGACCTCGTCGGCCCCGTCGACGATGCGGAACGCGCGGACGTTCTCGTAGAAGTGTGCGATCGGCAGGTCCTTGCCGATCCCGTTGCCGCCACAACACTGCAGGGCGAGGACGATGGTCTCGTTGATGACGATCGCTGTGAACATCTTCGAAATCGCGACCTCGATGCGGGCGTCGCTGCGGCCGCGTTCGCGAGCGGCGTGTCGGACCATCGTCCGTGCAGCGTGGAGTCGTGTCTCGGCGTCGGCGATGCGGTGGCGAAGCGACTGCTTGTCCTTGCGTTACGAGCCGCAGACCTCGCGCTCCTGGAGGTACGCCCTTGCGATGTCGAGCGAGCTCAAGGCCATG
>Ga0136606_1000630_pt1 | contig 11593 bp, 9 predicted proteins | sample AntDeeMetagen680_FD_104935 | JGI IMG/M metagenome (GOLD analysis project Ga0136606, IMG submission 104935) | Saline lake microbial communities from Deep Lake, Antarctica - Metagenome #680 | ecosystem: Environmental > Aquatic > Non-marine Saline and Alkaline > Saline | place: Antarctica: Deep Lake...
CAGGAGCCTACACGCTAGTTATGGACCGAGAGACCGCCGAGCCAGTCGTCGACGACGTACCGGGCGAGCGAGCCGAAGAGTGGGTGCGCTATCACCACGAGTTCGCCGCGCCGAGCACATACGTCTACGAGTTCGTCTGGGACGTCACACGCGAGTCGGTCGGCCCGTTCTGTACGGACATCGACGGCAACGTCCTGCTGGATTTCACCAGTCACGTCGCCGCCTCGCCGCTCGGCTACAACAACCCCAAGGTGACCGACGCGCTGGATGGGTTCGACCTGCCCGAACCGACGAAGTTCGCTGGCCAAGACTTCTACGGAAGTGGCGGCTGGCCACCCGAGGACCCGGAGTACCCCGGGCCGACCCAGCTCATGGAGCGGATCGTTTCGGCTTCGGAGTCGCTCGGACTGGATCAGGTGTTCCTCTCGAACACTGGCGCGGAGGCCGTCGAGAACGCTATCAAGATCTGTTATGCCGACCGCGGGCATCGCGGCGTCACCTTCGACGGCGCGTTCCACGGCCGCACTTTGGGGGCGCTTTCGCTCAATCGCTCGAAAGCGATCCACCGCAAGGGCTTCCCCGAGATTCCCGGCGTGATCAGCGTTCCCTACTGCACCTGCGAGGGCGAGTGTGCCTGCGGCTGGGAGACGGATGGCCCGGCCGGGAACGCACTGGGCGACAAACTCCACCCCGAGCGGGGCGTCGTCGACCCCGAGGAGGTCGCCTACGTCATCCTCGAACCGATCCAGGGGGAGGGCGGCTATCGCATCCCGTCCGATCGGTTCCTCGACGACATCGCCGAGATCCGCGAGCGGTACGGCATCAACGTGATCGCCGACGAGATCCAGTCCGGTCTCGGACGAACGGGAGAGTTCTGGGCCATCGAGCACACCACGCTCGAACCGGACGTCATCAGCAGCGCCAAAGGCCTGCGCGTGGGCGCGACGGTCGGCCGCTCGGAGGTCTTCCCCGACGAGACCGGTCGCCTCTCCTCGACGTGGGGCGCGGGCGATTTCCTCTCGGCGCTCCAGGGCGTCGCGACCATCGACGCCATCCACGAATACGACCTGATGGAGAACGCGACCCGGCGGGGCCAACAGTGCAAAGAACTGCTCTCGGACGCCTACCTCCCCGGCGTCGAGGACATTCGCGGGCGCGGCCTGATGCTCGCCATCGAGTTCGACACGAAAGACCGGCGTGAGGCCGCCATGCGGGCAGCGCTCTCCCGGGGCCTGCTGACGCTTGGCTGTGGGCACAAGACGCTGCGATTACTGCCCCCCCTCGACGTCACCGAGCGAGAGATCCAACTGGGCGTGGAGTTGCTGGCCGAGTCGGTGCAAGAAGTGGCCTGATTACTGCGCTTCGCGCAGACAGTACGCGTGGCCCGGTTCTTCGAGGACCGTTTCGGCGTCGTCGTCGTAGTAGTTCGAGAAAACGGCGCGTTCGGCGTAGTAGAGCACCTATTGGAGGAGACTGTAAGCACCACACCCACCATTGCGGTCACGGTGTGGCAGGTGTCGTATCGCCGGCCTCTTGATCGAACGGCAGGTTGATGATGAGTTCGTCGAACCAGACGACTGGCCGCTTGCTCTGTCCGTTTTCCTCGAAGAAAACGATCCCCTGCTGGGCGAGCCGACTGAGCTCCTCATGGACGTTTTTTATGTCCCGATCAACAACCCGTGCGGTTTCATTGATGCTCGATGGCTCTTCTCGGCGGATAGCTTCGATGAGGTCGAGGACACGCGGCGTCAGCGTCGCCATAAGGTCGTCGTAGCTGGTGAACGAGAGTGTCGGCGTGGAATCCACCGCATCATCCCGTTCAAGCGCCTCGATATCGTCAGTGACATCGTCGTGGAACTCACTGGATGACTTCACAGTCACGACGAGGGTCGATTCGGCCCGAAGCTGTTCGCGCTCCATCGGGTGCAGCGGCGGCGTAGTATCGTTCATGGGTATCACCTGTGTTGTGATGGCCTCACTTGACCTCGAACTCGGATTGCGGGATCTCGCTCCAGAATCGTTCCCAGAGTTCGACCATTCCGGGGAACTCGATTATCTCCGGATCGGGATCCGGTGCGACGTGCAATTCGTGTCCTTTGGTGTCTTCGTGTGAGTTGTCGAAGCGACGAATCGTCCCATCGTCAAGCGTGCCGGGCGGGTCCGGCTCCGTCGCACCGTAGTGGAGCCTGTAGGCCCACCCGGACGGGTAGACATCGCGGTCTGTCCGCATGCAAAACACGCGGACAACGGTCCCGTCGGGATACTTCCGGCCCTCGCTCACGCCATCAAGGTCATCGTCGCTCAGTGAGGCCATCCTCGTCTATTGGTAGACAGACCAATAGAATAAAGCTATTGGTCAGAAGAACAATGGCAGTCGGCTCTGTGCACTGCTGTCGGTCTCCGCCACTTACTGCGCTTCGCGCAGACAGTACGCGTGGCCCGGTTCTTCGAGGACCGTTTCGGCGTCGTCGTCGTAGTAGTTCGAGAAAACGGCGCGTTCGGCGTAGTACACCCGGCCGTCGACGGGCACCGGCGCGCTGGTGACCCGGCCCCGGTTGGGAACCCGCCAGCACCGTTCGCCAGTCTCGCGGTCGAGCGCGTAGACGTGCGAGTCGTACGAGCCGACGAGCAGTTTGCCCGCCGTCGCGCTGAGTGCGCCGACCACCCGGCCGTTTACGTCGGTGCGCCATAGCTGGTCGCCCGAGACGGTATCCAGCGCCCGGACGATCCCGCTATCGCTTCCCGTGTAGACGATATCTTCGTCTGGGTCGACGGCGGGGTTGGACATGTTCGAACCGCCGGTGTCGACCGACCACTCCTCGGTGCCGTCTTCCAGATCGAGGCAGTAGAGGTTGTCGTCCCACGACCCCACGTAGCCCCGGCCGTCGTGTGCCGCGACGGTGCCTTTGATCTCCGCGCCGGAGCGGAACGCGCCGCCCTCTTTCTCCTTGCCGTCGGCCTCGGCCTGGAACTCCCAGCGGAAGTCCAGCGAGGGAAAGTCCCAGCAGTAGACGACGCCGTCGTTCGAGCCAGCCATGATCAGCCCGAGATCGAGATCGATCGTCGGTGAGGGGTGGGGCTGGCCCCAGATGCGCCGGTCACTCCACAGCGGTTCGCCCGTCTCGGGGTCGACCTCCCAGAGCGCGCCTGTCGAGGGAGTGCCGTACTCCGCGATCAGGTACAGCGAGCCCTCGTAGTAGGCCGGGCTGGAACCGATCGCGAGCGTCCCCTCGAACTCACGGGAGGTCGTGTGCCAGACGATCTCGCCGCTATCCATATCCAGCGCGTAGAGGTCGCCGTCGTAACCGCCGATATACGCCGTATCGTCGACGATCGCCGGCGAGCCGTGAAAGCCGAGTTCCGTCGCGCTCGTCTGCGTGCTCCACTTCTTCTGGCCGTCGGGACAGTAGGCCTCGACGCGCCCACTGTCGCCCGCGATGACGATGGTGTCGCCCTCCCGCGTCGGGACGGGACTTGACTTCGCGGCTGTATGCCCCACGAAGTTCTTCTGCGTCGCCCAGTTGACCTCGACGGACTCGGGGATGCTCTCGTCGGGGTAGTAGTTCAGCCGCCGCAGTCCCCGGCCGAACATCGAGACGTCGTCGTCGGGATGGGTCGCGTACTCGGAGACGTCCGCCGCCGGCTCGACGGGCTCACAATCGATCTCGGCTTCGGGGTTCGGCTCGCCGCCGAACTCCGCACAGCCGGCGAGGCCCGCCATCGCCGCCACGCCCGCCGCCTGCAGGAGTCGACGGCGGGTGTGGCCATCCGCGCGTTGGTCACTGGAGGGATCCATTATTGCTGGGGACAGGTGGTACCCAGAAAAACGTCACGGTCGGGGAGAGTCGTTTTACCGGTACAGTATCTCGTCGATATCGTCTTCGTCATGAACATCGTTCGTCGCAATCCGATCAGCCATCTTTCTTCAAGGAGAGAATCCCGCCGTTCACGGTGTTGACGAGACGCTCCGCGTCTCGTTCGCACATCAGAACGCTTCACGTTCTGAGGACGGGCGTGAATCGCGTCACTTGACTACGAAAATCCACCGCTCAATGACAGACCGGATATTCAACGCTAATTCGAATCATTAAGTAGATTTATATCTCAGAGAGTTGGGTAGCGAGTTCTTCGTACCCTTTGTGTCGGGCATACTGCACAATTGGTCGGACAGAGGATTCGAACTGGACCGGTTCACCGCCACGCATTATATTTTTGGCACCGTGGGGACAGCTGTTCGGCCGCTCCAGTAATGCCATAATACATTGGTTAACAGTAGTTGGCAATACGGTTTCTTTAAGCAAGTGTCGGAGACCACAATATCTGAACACCGGTCGAGAATCCTCACGCTTCAGTACAGAGGGGATATCAAGGCAAGTCTTTAGTAGCGTTGATGAGGTCGTCTTCGGTTGTCCAGATGTAAAGTCGGCCAGCTTCATCAAGCATCTCGAAGATTGCTGTCTGCATCCCACTGTAAGGGTTCTCAGTATTTGCATTCGTTTCAACACCTTCCGATGTCAGGTCGGTGTACTCGCGTTTAAGCACGTGTGTTTTCTGGAAGTACGTTTCGAGAGCTGTGAAGTAGCCCTGTTCGACGAGGAAACCGCCCTGATCGTGTTCGCTAATACCGATGATGAAGTCAGTGTAGTCGGCGAGAATCCGGAACTTGAGGTATGTGTTCACCCATTCTTGCCGGATATCCACCATCAAGAACGCGTACGTGCTGGTGCGTCGGTTCAGTCTGTCTTTGACGAGCTGGAGGCGGTGGATTTCGGGGCGCCCGTAGCTACCAAGTACGAAATACGCGCAATCGACTGAAAAGATTGGGGATAGCTCTGCGACACTGTGCTTGAGGGCTTCGTATTCCTTCGGAGATAACGAAGTGTCGTGGAGGTATTCGTTGGCTTTTGCCGAAAGTTCCGCCGCTCTGTTCTCCTCAACCATACGTGGTAATAACTGCCGCTCCTGATTAATGCGGTGATCGAATCGGTTACCGATTCAGTCATAACCGATTCGTATTTGGGCGAAATGCTTAATTCGGTTCTCCCCAAACTAGTGGATATGAGCACGCCAGACCAACCGGCAGGCGGGATCGATAGGGTGCGGGAACGACTGAACGTCGTCACCCAGCAGACGCGATTCTCGCTGATTCAGGATATCCTCGGGCATCCTGCACAACTGCCGACGCTAAAGGAACTGGACTACGTCAACCCGGGTAAAAGTCAGACGACGATTCGCCAGCACCTCCAGAAACTCGTCACCGAGGGCATCGTTGAGGAAGTCTCGCTACCGAAAGACCAGCGGCAGAACGACCTCCCGTACAGGTTCTACGGGCTCAGTGAGGATGGCCGTGAGTTCCTGGAAGAACATGGGTTACTCCGTGCTGAGGAAACGCTTAGGGAGATATACAACACCATCGAAAAAACCGAGACTATCCAGCGGTACGAAACCGCACCTCGGCCCGACCGCTAACACTTTCGTTAGCGGTCTGAATGATACATTGGTTAACGCAAGTACTTATATACCTAACCAATGCATTGGTTGAGCCGTCCGCTTAAATACTGAACCACTCATTGGGCGAAACCGTCGCTGTTGAGGTGGGTCAAGCGGAGCCATCGACTGCGTAGTACTCCGAGATAATACGCTCAACTACACCTCTGAGCAACCTTAAGGATTGGTGGACACAGGCGGAATCCGCAAAAACGTCACGGCCGGGAGTACAGTATGTCGTCGATATCGTCTTCTCCGGTGTCGGTCCCCGAGGCGAAGCGACCGCGGCGCATAGTCGCTTTGTCGGACGCCGATAACGGGACTGCACTGCCCCGGCACGAGTCGACGATCTCGTCCGGTGACTCACAGGCGTCCTCGACGATTCTGGACAGTAGCTCCTACGTCGTGATACTCCGCCCGGTGGTGCGCCGTATCTCTGTTCGGAGTTCCTCGAGGCGGGCATTCGTCTCGGTACTGACTCGGATCTCCCGCATATGGGGATCCAGGTGCTACCAGTACAAAATGGTGCCGTAGCTACCGCTCTCCGGTGTAGTACGCAAAAGAAAAATCCGCGCGATGCGGAAGGGGAACTCGATTACTGCAGTCAAGTTTAGTTGTGTCGGCGGGCGAGCAGTGCGGCACCGAGCAGCGAGAGGACAGCGACCATCAGGCCGAAGCCGGGCTGGTCGTCGTCTGTGGGTTCCTCGCTGCCGTTCTCGTCACCGTTCTCCATGCCGTTCTCGTCGCCGTTCATCTCTTCATCGCCATTGTCTTCATCACCGTTGGTCTCCTCGTCGCCGTTCTCATCGTCTTCGACGACGATGGTCAGGGTTGCCTCATCGGAGGCATCGAGGAGTGTGACTTCCAGATCGTGGTCGCCTTCGGGGAAGTCCTCGGCATTGGTGTCGAGCGTGAAGGTGGCATCGTCACTTGCGCCCGCGTCAGCGGTCACAGTGTCGCTTGCGAGTTCCTCACCGTTGAGCGAGAGCGCGACATCGTCGGCATCGAGTCCGTCAGCGCCTGCAACGGCGGTGACGTCGATGTCGACGGAGTCACCCTGATCGATCTCGTAGGTGTCCTGCCCGAAGTCGACGGACAGGGCGAAGTCGTCCGCCTCGGGTTCGACAAGGGTCGAGGTGATCTGGTCTTCGTTGGTTTCGTCTGTAAGATCGGTCGCAGTCAAGTCGAACTCGATACCGGCCGTTTCTTCGCTGAAGTCGTACGGTGCGTTGAAGGAGCCGTCGTCGTCGACTATGGACTCTGTTCGCTCAACGAACACACCGTCCGCGCGTGCGGTCGAGGCGATCTCGGTACCGGCTGCGACGTTAGTAGTGCCCGTCAGCCCTGCGTTAGCGATGGTCGGGGCTTCAGCAGCACTGTCGTCCCATTCGAGGTTGCGTTCCTCGAACGCGTAGCTGGTCCGGGTTTCCTCCCAGTCGTCGTAGAACGAACTTGCTTCTGACATTTCGACAATCACGTCGAAGTCAGAATTAAGCGAGAGATCACCTTCGACATCTAGTAAGACAACGAACTCACCAGCCTCCTGATCGGCACTAACGATCGTACCGACGAGCTGGGAGTCGTCCCAAGTGCCGACCTCCTCAACGGTATCGACATTGAGTCTGTCGTCGGTACCTTCGATTTTGACCTGCATATTATCAATGGCGCCGTCGATCGTATCACCCTCATTGAGTGCGGCAGGCCCGACGTTGTCGCCTTTTTCAACGAACCCATAGACGCTTTCGGCCTCCACTCGGATCAACATCTCATCGCCTTTGGCGATCGTATCTGTCTCGGTGACAATTTCTTCGTCATAGTCATCAGGCGTGTCGATGGTGTCCGATGGAGCGGTCAACACAGTTACTGGTGACTCCCAGATCGGCTGATGATCCGCGAGTTTAAACACGGATACGTCAAGAGGATTGACCAGTTCTTGAGCACCATCATCGTAGCCTTCAGCTACATCAAGCGGGTACTGTGCAGATTCGAGATACGGCCCTTGGGGTAGAGACTGGATCGTATCGTGGATATCGACATCGACACCATCTTGCTCGACGTCCCACGCATCCGGATTCTCGGGATGCATGGCAGTGTTGAGTGTAAGTGTGAGTTCGTCTTTATCACCCAGTTCCTGAACGTCGGTGATCTCAAGCACTTGCTCAAACGCGACAGCTTCTTGATCACCGAAGTTGACGTACAGATCCTCGTCGTAGTCCTGCACGTTCAGCGTGAATTTGGCGACATTACCGCGTTGTTCCTCATACGGTGTTGAGATGAAGTGGACTTCACCGTCAGCCCGTTCTGTTACCTCAATGGCCGCGGTGTCGGAAGCAGTTGTGTCAGAAATGTGGATCGAGAACTCATAGTCACCGAGTTCACGGTCAGTGCCGAACTCAGCGCTGATCGGACTGTTAACGCCGACATCTGTGACTGTTACGGTATCTCTATCCTCGTCTTCATCAACCGTCTCGAAGATCTCCTCAAGCGTCTCTGCGTCGAGATTTTCACCGTCATACTCACCGGAGATCTCTACGTCGACCAGCTCCCCACGATTATCTTCGGTAACGGTGATACCGGTCGAGGAGCCCTGCTCAGCGGTAGCTTCCTCGAAGTCGAAGTTGATCTCTTGTTTGGTGACCTCGAAGACGCCGTACGATTCGTCCCCGGTCTGCAGGAGGTAGTAGCCATCGAGATTCTCGCTATCGAACGAGACAGCCCCCTCCTCACCTGCGCGCTGGGTCTCGATGGAGCCGTCACCAGATCGCTCTTTCAGCGTTACGAACTCGTTGACGTCGAAGCCACCGACATGGATGTCCTGACCTTCCCAGAACACGTGACCATCAAGTGCAAGTTTCGAGTCTGCATCGTCGGGTTGGTCCAACGTCACCGTCGCAGTGTCCTGAACGGGAACTGGGCCTTCGGAACCAGCCTGTGCGATAGGGACGCCGGCCGAACCTCCGTCCTCGTAGTGGAGCATCGCGACAACGTCGGTATCTCCGATGAGCGGATCGATTCCGATCTCGACTTGGTCCTGAGCACCAGTCAGCGTGTTAGAACTGCCGAGTACTGGCAGTCCCTCAGTGGCTTCGTGAATTACGATAACGTAATCCGACTGGGATTCGGGCTGGAGATCGCTGGAATCAACCGTAACGACATCGCCAGCGGTATCCTGGTTATCGGAATCCGTGACTGTCACATTCGCGTTGTAGACGACTGATGTGTCGGCCGCGACCTGGCTAGCCAGTGCTGTGTTGGTAACAGATTCGCCGATACCGACACCATCAGTATTCTCAAGCACGTGCGCGGTGTGTTCACCGGGGAACCCACCCGCATCTTCAACTGCGACGTTGAGGAACGCTTGGTCGTCAGAGCCGTTTGTTGCCCCTGCAAGGATCGTTTCACCACCATCCTCGTAGGTGATCGCGATCGTCGAATCGCCACTGCCGAACGTTTCGACGAAGACCTCTCCGTCGTCACCGAGTCCCTGCTCGGCGAGCGTTACGTCGGTAGCTTCGCCGACGACAGCAGTGTCTTGGGAGAAGATTGCGCTAGCTGTGTCAGCAGAGACGATATCTCCATTGCTGTAACCGCTACTGAGATCCTCGTCGGCGACGAGATGGGCAGTGTAATCACCAGGGAAGCCACCGGTGTCCTCGACCGCGACAGTCACATCTTCGTTGTTGAGGTTATCTGCCCCTGCAACACCTGCGACTACGAGATTGCCGCCATCCTCGTAAGTCACGATAAGAGTCGATTCCTGATTCGTAGTCACATTGATAGCCGTGACCGTGCCATCAGCCCCCAGTTGGCCGAGGCGCTGGTCGTCGAATACCAAGCTCCCGCCATTGATTCGGTAGTCGCCTGCCTCGGGATCGATTCCGGGGCCCTCAAGATATCCACCGAGCGAATAGTTACCCGCTCCGTCAATATTCACACCATCTGTCCTGATTACGAGATTTCCGTTCTCATCAGTTGGTGCGAACTGATCCGATGCAGCAATGTTGATTTCAAGCGTGTCATCACCGTAGCTGTTGAGAGATTCAACGCCAACAGCACCTACAGTGTCTCCAGCGAGTGTGACATCATCAATAGTAGTGTGATCTATTGTTGGCGTGGACTGGCCGTCATCGTAGTTGAGATAGACGGTTGTGATGTCATTCGTCCCATCTTCGTGTGACAGGCCGATTGTGCTTACAAAGTCATTGTCACCCTGTACACCAGGGACAACCTCGGTCTCAAGTGCTGTATACAGTTCGACGTTGTACGTATCCGAAGTTGCAGTCGTGAAACTCCCACCATTATCGGCAGAACTAACTGGAACAGTGTCTCCGAGACCAGTGGATGCCCCACTATCGTAGTAATGGAGCATCGCAGCGACCTCCTCACCGGTTTCTAACTGTCGAGAGGTTTCAATGGTCCCGTCAAAGCTGCCAATTTTCGGATCCTGACCAGCCGCATTGATCGGTGACCCAAGGGTTCCATCGCTGTTCACTTCGTGGATTGCGATCGCGTACTGCACGTCGTCAGCGCTGCCAGTGCCCACCTGGCTGGAAACATCAATTTCATTGGCAGGCGGATTTGGATGGTAGATAGTTCCCTGATATTGATCTTGTGTGATCGAAACTCCACCATTAAATCCGAGATCAAATACCGTTGCTGAGCTAGAACTGAACTCGATAGCATCAGACCCAAATCCGGCTCCGTTCCCTACAGCCTCGCCCGTATTAACCGTATTAGAATCGACGATGTGTGCGGTATATTCACCGGGGAATCCACCGTAGTCATCAATGGTCACTGCCACGTTCTCTGGACCAAAGTTTTCGCCGATGATCTCGTCTCCGGCAACGACCGTGTTACCGCCCGATTGATACGTGACTACAGCTCGATACTCCTCACCAGCCGTTTCGTTGGTCGCTACATCGCCTACGACGACGACACCATCAGACCCAAGCGCCTGATCTTGGAAGTTGGCGTCGACTGTCGTCTGGGCCACCGCCGCCCCCGGAAGGGTAGCGGTCATGGCGACCATCGAAAGTACCATAATCGCGGCCAAGAACACCGCACGTCCTGCCGTACGATATGATCGTGTGTCTGTTGTCATGTTTGTAGTAGTCTATTGCCCGATGGTAGTGCTCACAGAGGCCGGATGGTCCGGCAAGGTATACGAGATACACTACCATGGGTAGGGGTTGCAACCAAATGGTAAGTTTGCTATAAGTAATAATTTACGGTGTTATAGTTCTTCACAGACTTACGTAAACCGTAGAAACGCTAAAACGGTTTAATTCGATTCGTTATAGTGAAACCAAGTAGTGACGTAAATATTTCACAAAAACCACCCATCAGATTAGGATCCGGTATTGTTGCCGCGTAGCCCGCCACCACTGTCGGCACTGGCCGATTCGTGTTGTACGCAAAAAATCCGCGCGATGCGGAAAGGGAACTCAACTACTGCAGTCGAGTTTAGTTGTGTCGGCGGGCGAGCAGTGCGGCACCGAGCAGCGAGAGGACAGCGACCATCAGGCCGAAGCCGGGCTGATCGTCGTCGGTCTCGTCAGTCTCGTCGGTTTCGTCTGTCTCGTCCGTCTCGTCGGTTTCGTCGGTTTCGTCAGTCTCGTCGGTTTCGTCAGTCTCGTCGGTTTCGTCAGTCTCGTCAGTCTCGTCTTCGACGTTGACGGTCAGGCTTCCGGTCTGACTGTCGTCGTCAGTTGCGACACCGTGCTCGTAATCGCCTTCGAGCTCGGAGGTGTCGATGTCAGCGAATTCGACGGTGGTGCTGCCACCAGCGTCGATCGAGACTTCCTGAGTTGCTTCTTCGTCACCGTCGAGGGTGAAGGCGACTTCCTGCGTGCCTTCAGCGTCGCCGGTGTTCGAGATAGTCGCGGAGACGGTGATCATGTCGCCCTGATCAGCTTCGTACTCCGCAGGGTTGAGGTCCGAGACCTCGAAAGTCGCGGTAGGCGCAGGTCCGGATTCGACAATGACACCACCAGCGGAGGCGTCAGCGTTTTCATCAACGCCGTTCTCCGTGGCGGTCAGATCGAACTCTGTACCTACGGTATCCTCAGCGAAGTCGTAGGTGAACGTCACCGTACCGTCATCGGCG
>Ga0136606_1000726_pt1 | contig 10547 bp, 8 predicted proteins | sample AntDeeMetagen680_FD_104935 | JGI IMG/M metagenome (GOLD analysis project Ga0136606, IMG submission 104935) | Saline lake microbial communities from Deep Lake, Antarctica - Metagenome #680 | ecosystem: Environmental > Aquatic > Non-marine Saline and Alkaline > Saline | place: Antarctica: Deep Lake...
AGCTGGCCGAACTGTACGATCTCGGTGATCTCCAGATGGGGATGACTGCCTAGAAGGTCGCCGAGGAGTACGGCGTCAGCCGCGAGGAACAGGACTAGTACGCTGCCCGCAGCCAGCAGCGCGCGGTCGAAGCCACCGAGGAAGGCCGCTTCGACGACGAGATCGTTCCGATCGAGACCGAAGAGGGCACCGTCGAGGAAGACGAGGGGCTCCGTCCCGGCACCACCGCCGAAAAGCTCGCCGAGTTGCCGACCGTCTTCAAGGAGGACGGCTCCGTCACGCCCGGCAACGCCTCACAGATCTCCGACGGCGCGTCTGCCCTGCTCATCACCAGCGAGGCCTTCGCCGAGGAACACGACCTCGAGATCATGGCCGAGGTCGGTATGAACAACGTCGCTGGCGTCGACCCCACCGTCATGGGTATCGGCCCGGTCCCGGCAACGAAGGGGCTGCTCGAGCGCAACGGCCGCGACATCGACGAGTACGATCTGGTCGAACTCAACGAGGCGTTCGCGAGTCAGTCGCTGTACTCCCGCGACGAACTCGGCATCGACCCCGACAGCTTCAACGTCAACGGCGGTGCGATCGCGATCGGTCACCCGCTGGGCGCATCGGGTGCCCGCCTGCCGGTCACGCTGATTAACGAACTGCAAAAGCGCGGCGGCGGCCTCGGGCTGGCGACGCTCTGTGTCGGCTTCGGTCAGGGTGCGGCGATCGAGTTCGACGTCAACTAAGGCAACTCGTCTGGGCGTTTTGGTCCAGGTTTTGCGAGGAAGGGTGTGAGCGAAGCGAACACCCTTTCCGAGACAAAAGGTGGTCGCGTCAGGGTGCGGCGATCGAGTTCGACGTCAACTGAAGCGCGGTTCGGAGGCCAGCGGCCGAGAACCGCGGATCGCGAGCGGGGAACGGATCGAGGCCCGAACGTCGTGCGGGCCTCGAGAAGCGAACGGCGGACGCCGTGAGCAGTGACCCGCGAGCGGCCGATCGATCCGATTTTGCGATTCTTTGGGCGGGAGAGACGATAGCAACGGGCCCAATCCACGTGCGGTGGCGCGCGCTGGGTCGCGGTGAATCAGTGACGAACCGCGACTCAAAGCCGTGCGAGGGATGAGCGAGCGATGCGAGGGATGAACGGAGTGAATCCCTCGATAGCGAACGGTGACCGATGGGAACCGTGAGCAGTGAGCGAATCGGTTGGGGAGGGTGTGGCCTCTCCGTGGTGCCACGATAGCAGAACGCTCACTATCGGTGCATCCATTTTGATTCTACTGCAGCGACAACCGCATTCGAGCCGCCGAGAACGAACCGATCACCTCGAGCAAGCAACTAGCGATTTAGGTGCCTCGAGCACGTCCATAGGCGTATGGACCCGCTGCTGGCGGTACTCGTGGGAATTCCGCTCCTGTGGCACCTCGGGCTCACCGCCGTCGCCTACTACGACGCCGGACGAGTCGGCCTCGAGCCGCCGAAAAAGTGGGCGGCGATCACGTTCTGTCTCCCGCTGATCGGCTTCTTTATCTACCTGTTCGAGCGCAGCGAACTCTCCTACGACCCGGAGAGCGACCCGTATCGGGACCACAACTTCAACGTCCATCCCTCGCGGGCCGACGACACGCCGCTGCCCTCGCGCGGTGACGACCGACTCTCGCCGGAGAACGGCGAGGAACAGCGCGACGAGTAACCGTCGACGGGCGTTCGAGCACCCGCGGGTTCGACGGAGTCGATCCTCGAGCGGTCGTGGATTCAAGTCGCTGGCGGACGAACGGAAACGGGATGTCGGACCACGGAACCATCACCCTCGTCCCCAGCGTTCACTTCTCACCGACGCACCGGCGGCGCGTCCGAGCGGCGATCCGCGAGGCGGCCCCCGATCTCGTCGCCGTCGAACTCGACGAGTCACGTTTCGACCGTCTCGAGGGCGACACCGGCCCGGATATCGCCGAATTGACCCGCGAACTGCCGCCGCCGACCGCGGCCGCCTATAGCGCGCTGCGGGCGCTCCAGCGGTCGGTCGTGCGGTTGTACGGCCTCGATCCCGAGTACACCGACATGGAGGCGGCGATCGAGACGGCCGCCGAGATCGAGACCGATATCGCGCTCATCGACGAACCGATCGACGAAATCATGCAGGCTCTCTCCCGCCGGCTCGGGCCGCTGACGATCCCGAAAGCGATGCTCCGGATACAGTCGATGGGACCCGCGGAGTACGCCGATCAAAGAAAGCTGCTATCGCTGCCGTTCGAGGAGATCACGAGCGGCGACGACGTCCAGCCGGCGATCGACCACCTGCGGCGGCTCCTCCCCGAGGTCGCGGCCGTGCTGATCGATCGGCGCGACCGCGCCATGGCGGAGCGACTCCACGCGCTCCGCAGGGAGGGACCCGACGTCGTCGCGGTTATCGGCGCGGGCCACCACAACGGTATCGAACGACGGCTCGAGGAACTCGAGTCGACGAGCGCGGATGGCGCGTCGACCGCGACGGTTCCGATCAGAACGCCGGCTCGGTCGGTGACGCGAATTCCGATTCAGTGAGAAAGCGACCGGACGGTCCGGTCAGTCGTCGGCCGGCGCGCCGTGGCCGCCCTCGAACGCCGCGTCGGGGACCGTCCCGTCGTCGTTCCAGCCCCGTTCGTCGTAGTACTCGGCCAGCCCCTGCTCGAAGTCCGGAATCTCGTAGGGCAGGGTATCGTCGCCCCGGTCGAAGCCGCGCTGGTTGTTGAAGTGGCGCTCGAGCGTGACGACCTCGCCGCCGAGCGCGAGCAGTTCCTCGTAGTCGGCGTCGAGCAGCGTCTCGAGGCGCTCGTCGGTCATGAAGTCCCGGGAGAACTTGCAGAGGACGGCGCTGTCCTTGATCGCGTTGACGTTCTCGAGTTCGACGAGTTTCGGCGGTTTCCCCTCGAGACCCTCCTTGTCGAAGGCGTCGTCGGCGTCAACGAGCGGGTACTCGTAGGGGTAGAACTCGGCGTACATGTGGTCGGCACCGCGGTTCGACGTAGCGAAGGCCAGTCCCTGGCCGTTGAGGGTGCGGCCGTCGTGGGCGGCGAACTCCATGCCCTTGACCGACCAGTTCTCGACGCCGAGCTCGTCGTGAATCCGATCGACGCCCTCTGCGAGCGTGTCGCCGACGCCCTCGCGGTGGGCGATTTTCTCGACGAGGTCGTGGATCAGCTCGGCGTTGCCGAACTCGTCCTCGCTGGCGAGATAGGCCGCAACGGTGTCACCCGCCGAGATTGTGTCCAGCCCGTAGACGTCACAGAGCTTGTTCGACTTCATGAGGTCGACCACGTCGTCGATGCCCGAGTTTGAGCCGAAGGCCATCAGCGTCTCGTACTCCGGGCCCTCGGTCTCGAGGCCGGACTCCTCGTCTCGCGTCGGCAGTTTGCACGCGAACGCACACGACGAGCAGGTGCCCTTCTTGTACTTCTTCTCTTCGACGCGGTCGCCGCTGATCCCGTCGATCCCCTCGAAGGAGAGTTCGGAGAAGTAGTAACTCGGCAGGGCCTCGACCATGTTTGCGTACTCCGCGACCGAGGTGGTCCCCTGCGCTTTCATCGGATGCTCGGCCTGGGCGGCCTCGCCGTGGATCTCCATCTGGAGCGGCGGGATCTCGACCTCGCGGGTCGAGTCGCCGTCGAAGGTGATCGCCTTGACGTTCTTCGCGCCGAGGACGGCACCGAGGCCGCCGCGGCCGAAGGCCCGCTCCTCGGAGGTCATGATCGAGGCGAAGCGGACCCGATTCTCGCCCGCAGGGCCGATAACCGTCGTGTGCTCCGAGCCGAGGCCGTGTTCGTCCTCGATGTACTCGCAGGTCTCGGGGACGGTCGCCTCCTCGAGTTCCGGGACCGCTTCGAACTCGACGCCCTCGTCGGTGACGTGGACAATCACGAGTTCGTCGCTGGCACCGGTGATCTCGACGGCGCTGTGGCCCGTTCCGGTGAAGTTCCGCGAGAGGAAGCCACCGGCGTTCGAGGAGAGCAATCCGTCGGTGAGCGGCGAGAGGCCGGTCGCCGACATCCGTCCGGTGAAACTCATCGTCGAGTGTTGCATCGGGCCCGTCGCGAAGTAAAGTCGGTTGTCCGCGCCCAGCGGATCGGCGTCGAACGGGATCCGATCGTGTGCGAGTTTCGTTCCGAGCGCACGCCCCCCGATATACGACTCGAGGACATCGTCGATCTCCTCGGTCTCGGCCGTTCGCTCGCCAACGTCGATCGAACACAGCGGTCCCCGTACGTGTTTCATAGTACCATACTGGTAGGCACGGCCGCAAAACGGTATCGGTTTTTCGGGTCAAAATCAGTTCCTTTCAGCCGCCGACAGCGGTCAATTCGCCGAATCGGTACAGCGACCGCCGGCGTCGGTCGCGTCGCACCGTCTGGGAGTTGCTAATCGCGTTCGCGACCGCCGCGGGGTTGCTGACGCTGTGGGGACGTGTGTCGTGGGCCGAGTCCTGGGTGAACCGCTGTCAGGTGTCGGTCGTCTTCACCGCGATGGCGATCGGCGGCTCACTGGGTGATATCCTGCCCGGCGAATCGACATTGGATCATGCACCGAACGAACACCTCGAATTGAGCGGATACGACCGATCGATAGCGGTACTATGCGACGTGTGTGAGCGACTACTCACAAAGCGAGAGGAGAGTCCGTGAACAGACGGCTCTTCCCGACGTAGTGGCTTTTCATGGACGGAAGTGAACACCCTCAATCGGAGGTTTGTGGCGTCGGGGATGAGCCGAGTTCGCTCCGGATCCGATCGCGTTTCAGCAACACGAATCCGCCGAGAATAACGACGTATCCGACTATCGTCGCAATCGTAATACCCTCGGAAAGCAAGACCCAGCCAAAGAGCGCGCTGAACGCGGCGGCCGCATACGCGATGAAGTTCATTTCGAAGGGGCCCAGCTGTTCGAGCAAATAGAAATAGATGAAGTACGCGACCGCGCTCGAGAAGACGGACAAATAGAGCACCATCGCGAGCACGGTATCGGTCCAGCGAGCGGAATCGATGGCAACATCGGGTTGGGCGAACACCGCGATATGGAGGAAGATCGCGCCGAGAAGCATCGACCACGTCTCCATCGTTATCGCTGGCTGGGTTGCTTCGTACCGCTCTGTGAGAACGCTGCCAAGTGCCATGCTGGCGGCAGCAACGAGAACGAACAGTTGACCGACGACTTCAGCAGTAAGCAAATTCGAGGGATCGGGGCGGGAGATGATTAGGACACCGAAAAAGCCGAGAGCGACACCGACCAGCCCTGCGAGGTCAAACTCCTCGCTGGGAAGGAAAAGCCGTGAAAAGAGAGTGGTGAAAATCGGCATCAACCCGACTAAAATACCCGCAACAGCGCTTGGAACGATAGTTTCGCCGAGAAATAAGAACGCGTTGTACGCACCGATTATGAGGACACCGCCGATCGTGGCGTTGATCCAGTCCGCACGGGACCGGGGATACCAGTAGTCGACTGCGACAACGATGTATCCAAGCATGATCAGACTCGCGATGTCGTATCGTACCGCAACGTACAACACCGGGGGGATCGCGTCCAGTCCAACCTTGATCGCCGGATATGCACCGCCCCACAGCGCACCGAGGATCACGAAGAGAGCGGCGTTTCGGTGATTGCTCATACCAAATGAAGGCCGACTAGAGTGATTATTTTTCTATTCTTTTACTATAGAAGATTATTTCAAATGGTGTCTGGTTAGAACCACTCCAGCGAGGGCTGACGACCATCGAGCAGAACGCTTTTCCGACCAACGGAGCAGCCGCCTGCATGGTTAGTGCGGAGATTGCGTTCGCGGTCGGAGCGTTGCTGTTGTACGGCGGTTGGGCAGTTGCAGGTGGGATCGCGACGCGATCGCTCTCGCCCGTGAACGCGGTGTTTCTCTCCTACGTCGCGAGTCTCGTGATCGTCGGCGGCTACGTACTCACGCTCCGTCGCCCGATCGCCGGGACGCGCGTCGACGTCGCGTTCGCCCTCGTCTCCGGTGCGTTCCTCGCGGCCGCCTCCATCAGCTTCTACGCCGGCCTCGCACGCGGGAACATGGCGATCGTCTCCGCGATCGCCGCGCTCTACTTCGTCATCCCGGCGGTCGTCGGCGTCTTCTACTTCGACGCACAACTCAGCGCGACGAACGTGGCCGGGTTGGCGCTCGCGGTCGTTGCCGTCGTGCTCGTCGCGACCTGATCTCTCCACTCCCCGCTCGAGTTATCGGAGACGGGTTCGAGCGTGTGCCACTGGACGAAAACGACCGGCTCGCCGAGCCCCGCGGGCCGAACGTCGCGCTGGTGTCGACTGCGTAACGGAGAATTCGACGGCGACTACACCGGCGTTCCGCACTGTTCGATGGCCTCGCGAACCGCCTCGGTCCGGCCGATGAGCGTGATGTGGTCGCCCTCTTGTAGTACGACATCAGCGGAAGGGACCTCGTTGGTCCCGTTCCGACTCACGAGCGCGATGAGGACGCCACCCGGGAGTTCGCTGCCGACATCGACGACCGTTTTTCCGATGAGGGACTCGTCGGTGATCTCAACCTCCTGGACGTCGCCGGAGCGCCCGAGTTCCGACATCCAGTTCGAGAGCGCGGGGCGTTCGATCACGTTGTCGATCGCCCACGCGGTCGACTCGGCCGCCGAGATCGTCTCGACGCCGAGGTCCTCGAACGCCGACGCGTTCGACGGGTTGTTCGCGCGGGCAATCACCGTCTGCACGTCGAAGTTCGACTGCGCGAGCTGTGCCACGAGGAGGTTCACGTCGTCGTCGCCGGTCGCCGCGACGACGATCCGGGCGTTCTCCGCGCCGGCCTCGCGCAACACCTCGACGTCGGTCCCGTCGCCCTGACGGGCGGTGAACCCGTCGTTGCGAAGGTCCTCGAGGACCGAAAGATCCTCCTCGATCAGGACCACGTTTTCACCGCGCGCTTCCAGCCGTTCTGCCAGCGAGCGACCGACGCGGCCGCCGCCGATGATGAGTACACGCATGGGTATCACGTCGAGTTTCTCCGCGATCTGCCGAGCCAGGCCGCCCTCGAGGACGACCGTCACGAGGATAACGAGGAAGACAGTTCCGACGAGCAGGTCCGCACCGGCCGGATTCGTCGGGGCTGTCCCGGTCTGCAGCCGGATGGCGAACAGGGTCGCGACCGACGCCGGAATGATCCCTCGCGGGCCGACGGCGCTCATGAAAAGCGTCTCGCTGAACGTAAATCGGCCACCGCGTGCCGAGAGGAAGACCAGGAACGGCCGCAGGACGAGCATGACGATCGCGACGACGGCCACGCCGCCGAGCCCGAGTGCGAGCAGCTGATCGAACTCGAGCAAGGCCGCGAGCGTGATGAAGACGAACGAGAGGACGAGCAGCGTAATGTCGCCCTTGAACGCCTCGATCTCGTCCTCGTAGGGGAGGTTGGCGTTGCCGAGGATCAGCCCGGCCGTCGCCGCGGCCGCGACGCCCGCCTCGGCGAAGACGTAATCTGCCGCGCCGAAGGCGATGATCGCTCCCGCGAGGGTGAGCAATCGCGCGTTCTGTGGCGCGTTGTCGGGCGAGAGATCGACGTACTGGAGGAGCGCCCAGACGGCAGCCGCGACGACGACGCCGACGAGTAGCCCCGTCCCAAGTCGCTCGGCGAACAGTTGCAGATAGATGTCCGCGTGAATCTCCTGGATCGTCATCGACTTGAACAGCACGACCGCGAGAATCGCCGCCGTCACGTCGTTGACGATCCCCTCCGTCTCGAGGGTCGCCGCGACCCGATCTCGGACGGGGACGACCTTCAGGATCGGCGTGACGACCGTCGGACCGGTCGCGATCAACAGCGCGCCGATCAACAGCGCGATGTCCCAGTCGGCCTCAAGAAAGAAGCGGACGGCACCGGCGGTGCCCAGAAACGCGATCGCTGCGCCGATCGTCGTCAACCGGAACACGGCCGTTGGCGCTTCCTTTATCTTGCTGATTTTGAGGTGAAACGCTCCCTCGAAGACGATGATGGCGACCGAGAGTCCGACGATCGTCGAGAGGCCGCTCTCGCCGAAGGAGTCGATGGTCAACACGCCGAGCCCTTCCGGCCCGATCGCGACCCCGGAAGCGATGAGAAAGAGGACGCTCGGAACGCGGAATCGGGCCGACAACAGCTGTGAGATGACGCCGAGTCCGACGATCGCAGCGACCAGTATGAGTAGATCGCCGCCGCCACCCGCCGTCATAGTCGTATCTGACGACCCGAGAGTGATCGATGCCACGACGCTACTGCCATATCCATTCGTCTCGACGAAATCACTCCAGTGGGTTAACTCCTCTGAGAAACAGCCGTAACGTGGCCGATACGAGTTCCCAGCCGCCAATCCCGATCGGATCCGCGAGGGGGCGCCGCCGTCATCGCGTCGGAGACGATCAGTCGTCCTCGTAGATCCGATTCGCGCGATCCTCGAACCGCTCGAGGATGACCCGGCGCTTTTTCTTCATCGTCGGGGTGAGCATGTCGTTTTCCTCGGTGAACTCCTGGGGCACGAGTTCGAACCGCTTGATCGTCTCGTGTTTCTCGAAGTTCTGGTTGACCCGGTCGACCTCCTGCTGGATGTGGTCGCGGACCCGCTCGTCGTCACACATCGCTTGCGGGTCGTCGGGCAGGTCGATCCCCTCTTTCTCGGCCCACTCGCGGACGTGCGCCGTGTTGGGGACCAGCAACGCGCCGATGAACTTCTCGCCGTCGCCGACGACCATCGCCTGTTCGACGACCTCGCTCGCGGCGAAGGCGTCCTCGAGCGGGCCGGGCGCGACGTTCTTTCCCGTCGAGAGAACGATGATCTGTTTGATTCGGTCGCGGAACTCGAGGTAGCCGTCGGGCCGCAGGTGAATAATGTCGCCGGTGCGGAACCACCCCTCCTCCGTGAACGCGCCCTGCGTCGCGCCGGGCTTGTCCCAGTAGCCCTGCGTGACGCTCGGTCCCTTCACGAGGAGTTCGCCGACCTCTCCGGGGTCGTCAGCGAAGGCCTCCTGATCGGCGACGGTCTCGTCGACGGTCACATCGACGTTGACCAGCGGCGCGCCGATCGTGCCGATCTTCACGGCATCCGTCGGATTCGTCGAGACGACCGGCGAGGTCTCGGTCAGGCCGTACCCCTCGTAGATGGGAAGTCCCATCGCGTGGTAGAGCCGGCAAAGCTCCGGCGAGAGGCTCCCACCACCGCTGATGAGCAGTTCGATCTCGCCGCCCAGCGCCTCGCGAACCGTCGAGAAGACGAGTTTGTCCGCCAGCGCCTGTTTGGCTGTCAGGATCGGCCCTGGGGAGTCGGCCTGCTGGTACTCGACGCCGACGCCCGTGGCCCACTCGAAGATCCGCTCTTTCGCGCCCGACTCGCTGGCCTGCTCGCGGATGCCGTCGTAGATCTTCTCGTAGACGCGGGGCACGCTCGTCGCCGTCGTCGGGCCGACGATGCTGAAGTCCTCCTGGAGCGTGTCCGGACTCTCAGCGTAGGCGACACAGGCACCGCTCGCGAACAGGACGAAGTGACCGGCCGTCCGCTCGAAGACGTGCGCCAGCGGCAGATACGACATCGCCAGGGACTCCTCGTCCAGCGTCGGGACGTCGTCTCCCTTGTCCGGCCGTGGCGCAAAGCGCTTCCGGATACCGTTGACGTTCGACCGGAAATTCCCGTGAGTTAACTGGACCCCCTTGGGTTGGCCCGTCGTCCCGCTAGTGTAGATCAGGCTCGCGAGGTCGTCCAGCTCCGTCTCCTCGAGTCGCGCTTCGTAGGCCTCGAGGTCGAAGTGCTCCTCGCCGCTGGCGTAGACATCGCCGAGGGTGAGGATATCGTCGCGGTCGTCGTAGCCGTCGATCTCGTCGATCGAGACGATGAACTCGAGGTCGAGTTCGTCCTCGACTTCGAGAACGTTCTCGAGCAACGCCTCGTTCTCGACGACGACGCCGTCGGCGTCGGGGTCGTCGAGCAGGTACTCGACCTGATCGGGTGAGGAACTCGTGTAGACAGTGGTGATGACTGCGCCGGCACCCAGCAGAGCGAAATCGCACTGGGCCCACTCCATTCGGGTGTTGGAAAAGAGACCGACTCGGTCCCCCGTCTCGACCCCCAGCTCGCGGAAGCCGGCCGAGAGCGTCCGGACGATATCGCGCATCTCGGCGTAGGAAATGGTCCGGAACTCGCCGGGCGTGGCGGCAGGCAGAACCGAGTCCGTCAGCGACCGCTCGTAGATCCCTCCCTTGTACTGCTGGGCCGGTCGGTTCGAATTTCGCTTGGCCGATTCCTCGAACATCCGGGCGAGCGTCGTCTCCCCGATGACCTCGTCCTCGTACTCTCGTTCGGCGTCCCGCCAGTTCATATACGCGTGAGAGTAGCTCCCGTGCGATAAAACGTGATGAAACGGGTTTCATCCGTCGGCGGGTTTATCGCTTCCGTTCTATCCGCCGAAAACACCGCGATGACGCCAGCGAAATGTATCTCAACGGAAAAGAACCGAACGTTGATTGTCGTCGGGGCGACTGATACGGATCCCCGTGAGGGCGCATCGGTCGACCCGGACTCACTCTCGGTG
>Ga0136606_1000774_pt1 | contig 10087 bp, 9 predicted proteins | sample AntDeeMetagen680_FD_104935 | JGI IMG/M metagenome (GOLD analysis project Ga0136606, IMG submission 104935) | Saline lake microbial communities from Deep Lake, Antarctica - Metagenome #680 | ecosystem: Environmental > Aquatic > Non-marine Saline and Alkaline > Saline | place: Antarctica: Deep Lake...
AGCGACAGCTCTCCGTCGATCCGTCCGTAATTCTCTCGTCGAGACCGTCAGTACAACCGCTTCGACACAGAACTCAGGCCGCAGAAACAGCTAGCCGAGGATGCTTTGTGAGGTACTGATAATGGATTTCCAACTAACAATAGTGCACGTACCAAGGCCATCCATGAGGAAGACGGTCCACTTAGGAGGGTCCAATATCGACCGACAAGCGCGATCCGTCCTCGGGGAGGGCAACACGCAATACTGCCACGTCACCGGTGTAGTTGTAGACGTCCTTCCCCCCTTTGATGATGTAGCCCTTGGCTTCGTCGCCGGAGAAAGCGTCGTCGTTGTTGATGCTCGGGGTCGGTTCGAGCGAGCCGGTCACCCGAACGTAGTAGTTGAGGCGGTCGGTGTTGCGCGAGCCGCCGTCGAACTCGATCCGCCCGTCCTCCCGATCGACGGACACCGAGACTATGCTACCATTGGCCGGGAGATTTACATCGAGTGAGACCAGTCCCCCCGAGTACCGGAAGATGTCGCTCGCGCCGGCCGATGCGCCCGAGACCTGTCCGCCCGACACCGTGTCGTTGGGCTCCGTCGAACGTGTTCCTGCTACCTCGCCGGTCGTCGCGAAACTGTACCGCAAGACGTCGTTTCTGTCACCTCCGGCGATGTCGATCGACTTCGGGAGGTTCCGCCCGAGAGCGGCCTCCTTCGCGCTTGTAGGGACGCCCGGAGGCTGCTCGACGTTCGGGTCCGAGCCGACGTTTACCGTCTCGACGTTGCCCCTGTATTTCCCGTCGGCGCCGTTTCGGGCTGCGACCTCCGAATCGATCACCCGTGCGAGGCTCACCGAGTTATCGTCGCCCTCCCACACGCAGTAGCTCGCGTCGGGGTGGGCAAGCAGGAGATCACTGTTCTCGATTCTGATCGATCCGCCTTCTTTTGCCCAGACTCCACGAGCGTTCTCCTGTCCTGCGCTATTCGCTGGGACGTTCCCGTCGACGACGACCACCGAGTCGCGAACCATCGACCGGTCGGTCCCCAGCCGGAAGCCCGCGATGTTGTTGTTGCGCGCGTACGAGTGCGAGATTTCGACGAGGCCCCCGCGACCGCCGCGTTCCGATCGGCCCGGGGCGCTCGCATACTCGCCGTTGTCGGGCCAGTACTGGACGTTCAGTTCGCGTATCCGGAGCGTGCCCTCGTGGGTCGTCGGGACGAACACGCCGCCGTGGCTGCCGGGAACCGCGCCGTCGCCCAGGTAAACGTTCTCGAAGAGTGCAGAACTCCCGTCGTTGACCTGGAGCCGGAAGGCAGCGCCGTTGGCACTCGTGAGCTTTCCTTTGATCCCGACGTTACGAACCGTCCAATTGCTCCCGTACGCGTTGATCTGGACGTCCGCGTTGTCGGCGGTGGCATCGATGAGGGCGTTCTCGAAGGTCTTGTCGCTCGTGATGTTGCGAGTAAACGTCTCGCCGGCGTTCACCGTGTAGGTCGTGTAGTGCGACGTCGCCCCGGCCGTCCCTGTCGCGGCCACCGTCGTCGCCGCGATACCGCCAGCGCCGACCAACCGAAGGTAGTCACGCCGACTGACGTCACGAGATCCTCGACGTGGCGGTTCGTCGTGTTCCGGTTCCGCGTCGCTACGGTATCGCGAGTCTATGTCTTCACCCATGTAATATTCTATCAATAATATATTGAAAAATAAGTATTGTCCACATATTATATCCATTTGATAGCGTTGAAAATTAATTGGTTATATTTAGATACTATTACTCTATCCGAGTGCGATCGGCTCCCGATTCACGGTCGATCGTGGCAGTCAGCAAGGGTGCGCCGCCCGTTCGACGGACAGAGGCGTGTCCCCTCGGCGAGTTCCAGCGTCATATCGAACTGACCTGTTTCGCGTGCTCGAAACTACGAACGAATACTCAGATGGTCAGTGCTGGTCATCGGCCTCACTACTGGAGTGGCGAACGTGATCACCGTCGCTCTCGCTCTCGCTCTCGCTATAGAGCGGCGAGTACAGGCGGCCGACGGTGCGGAGGTGGGTGAGAAAGATTCGGCCGACACAGACCCAACAGCAGTCTTCGATGCGCTGATAGTAGCAGCCTGACTGCTGGGCTGGGAAATGCCATCGCTCATCGATCGGCTTACCTGGCTCATTACGCCGGCTCACAGGGGAGGGTAACCGGATTTCCGCAATGAGGGTTCCCTTGAGACGTCATGGGCGGTGAGGATGAGACGCTAAATAGACTGGCTCGGCTTGGCAACTCTTCCCTACGCTCGCTGACTGGTCTGCGAGCAGTAGGTAATCGAATAGCGGTTCCCGATGCGGTCCTAACGTTTTCGTCCTGTGCTCGGTGTTACTCGTCTTCCGCCATGGTTTGGTCGTGTCGCAAAGCCGTTTAGAATCAGGTCGTAGCCGGTCGAAAGAGACCTGTAGCTGAGCCGTTTACAGTAAATATTACTGTAAGCAGACTCAATTGGCCGTATGCCTCCGGAAGGATACTCTGTAGTGACGATAAGCGATGATGTGGAAGAGAAATTGGTTCGGATCATGTTGAATCATGGACTTGAGAGCCTCGGCGAAGCAATCGAGTATGCTGCTGACGAAACGTTGGTACGAGAGGACGAAATAACCGTACAGGAACCCGTTCAGATGTTGTCTGAACGTGTCACATGACTAGCTCGCCGCTTTACAGTAACAATTACAGTAAACACGATCGGGAGTTATCTAAAGTCTAAACGACTTTGCGACGCGACCAACTGATTGGGAAGTACCGATATTACTGGTCCGTCGGCAACCGCAGAAGTACAGATATTCATCCGCGTCTAATTCCTTATCTGGGTATATACAAACCAGTGTTCGGTCTGGAGGAGACATAATTTCAATCGTGCTCTTGAGACTTCTGGAGGATCGTCACCCACTCGCATTCTATAACGCCTCCCTTGTGTTTACGACCTTGGAAGAGATCTCGATTCGTGATTTTGTCCCATGCGGATCCCACCAATCGGAAGCCCTCCTCTTGCGAGATGTTCCCTCCATGTCCCTCGAACTTCCCCAGATTTTGTGCGATATCAGCTACGTACTTGTGCGAGTGAATGAGGCGCTCACCGATCGTGTTCTCGCCTATAACAAAGAAGTAGTACGCACCTGGCTTTAGATGCTCATAGACCCGAGCGAGGTTCTGCAACATGTCCTCAGCGAAGAAGCACCATGTGACGTATGCTTTACGTTCCGCTTCATTATGGTCGAGAGCGTGGATATCTTTGATATCCTCATCGAGATAGGGAAGCCGCGTTGCGTCAAATTCCTCCTCTGACCCGTCCCAGACGCTTCGAAGAGTCGCTGGAGACTCAGCATCTACGTTTCGCATCGAGACTGCGTTCGTCCCAATAATGGATTTTCGTAGCTCTGTCGCGTCGAACTTCTCGTCTTCGGCGAGGAAGTCGTAGAGCCAGAACAGTCGGAGTTTGGAGCCGCGATAATAATTCATCGCGTTGATATACGGAGGAGAGGTGATAGCGAGGTCTACTTGTTGTTTGTACTCTTCGAAGTCGAACGTTCGAGCGTCGCCTAGCCGGATATCAACTTGCGCCGCATGTGCGGCGTTCGATTCGAGTTCCTGTCCTTGTTTCTGTGCTTCTGTTCCCGACTGACCGTTGCTGGAGTATCCGCCTAACGTGCGCTGGACTGTTCCACGCGTATAGTTAGTTCCATAGATGTCGTTCCAAAGTGCCACGAGCTTGCCTTTCGTCTCCTCGATCTGAGTCCGGTGGACATTGAGGACGTCTGGGGGGTGTTCTCCATTGTCGATTTTCCTCCGCATCTTCTTCGACTTGTATGCTTTCGAGACCCCTGGATCAGCGTTTGAGATTTCGAATACCGTGTTTGCGATGAGGAGGGTAAGCCAGCGGTCGACTCGGCTCCTGAGAGTCTCAGCGCTGAGATTCAGATCGTCCACTGCCGCCTGCTCAGCGTCAGAGAGTCCCTCAAAGGGATTGAACTCATCTCCAATAAATTCGGCGAGTGCCTTCCGCACACGGGTGAGATCACGGATAGCAATTGGTTCGAACCAGTGCTCTTTCTTGGTTCGGTCGAGGAACTCTGCATCATACTCCTCGTATAGCTTTTCTTCTGTTTGATCTATATAGTGGAGGTAGCGCTCTTCAGCCAGGTCGAGTGCTGTGGGTGGTATCGGTGAAGTCGAGACTTCTGAGACGAGACGGGAGAGCGGGTTGATTTCGACACCAAGGTAATCTCGGCCGTTCACCTTGGCTTCCACTCCGGTAGTGCCGCTTCCGCTGAACGGATCCAGTATGAGTGGCCGTTTGCCGTCCTCGTTTGCTGGTGTGGTGAATTGGCGAATAATGTAGCTTGGAATCTGCGGAATGAAGATCGCAGGGTGCTTGTGGATGGCGTGGGTGAGATAGGTCGTATTTGGTATTCGTCGACCGTCATCTAGCTCGTTCGCGAGACGACGGAAATCCATCTCCGGGTACTCTTCCGGCTCACCGGGGAAGGCATACTCAACCCCCTCGCCTTTGGGTACGGGACCAAGCGGATAACTGATCTTCGTATCCGGCTTCGAGTCCATCCCGGGATTATCCTCAAACTGGAAATGGGGATAAACTCTCTCTTCTTCCTGATCCATTCCTACGTCTCCATGTTGCACATAGGAAGGGCGTGAAATACTATAAGATTCCTCGTCACTCATCTGACTGAACCCAGCATAGCCCTCTTTATTAAGCCATGGGAATCGCCGTTCTGGCGACTTGTTAATCGAGAGTACTCTGTTGAGTAGATTCTTCGGATCGAGCGCTCATAGGAAGGCCACGCATGAACGGTCCCATGTGATGAGCGACCCGTGCAGGGACGGCAAACTTGTCGCCTTGTTCGACAAGGATGCCACCGTAGTGACTCTTTCCCCCATTGGACATCGATCTCAGCGTTCTCGTTGGTGTCCGAATATCTAATAGGTCACCGATCTCTGACTTCGTAGGGGCGTTTTCCCAGTCGATCTGGTCGTTCTCATCGGTAGGTGTACTCGCTTGGCTTCGAATATATCGTGTTCGGTTTCGGACAGTTCGATAGATATTTCGCTTTTTAGTGGTCGAATTATCCAAGTCGAACAGGTACTGTTCGAATGTGTGTCTAATATCCTCCAGCTTTGGTTCCCTCTCTACCTTTTCGCCCTCGTCGTTCTCTTCGGGCGGTTTCGATTCGGGGAATCGGCGCAGAAAGATCGGTCGGGAGATAGCATCGTATATGAGGACTTGAATCGCCACGTCGCGGAGGTAGTGATGTGAATCGTCTCCGTAGACCCACTCGGCCCATCTGTTATTTCGCTCAGCACTATAGTGTCCTGCAAGATCAGTCGCGAAGGATAGCAGCTCATCGTCGATAGCCGATCGAGTCCCATTTCGACAGAGTTCGCGAAAATCGATGAGTCGCTCAGTGAGGTCTGCGTCATCCAACACCATATCGGCAATTTCCATCGCATTGTTACTTCCTTCAGCACTCATTTCGAACACCTTGTTCTCCCGCTCAGCGACACTGAATCCCAACCAGAGATCATCTGCCTCGTTCTCACTGATGATCTCACGGAGTCCAGTTGGCGAGTCGAACACGTCGAGAGAACTCATACGTCCCACCGCTTCCAGCGAACCTGTGTATATCGTGTTCACATATGCATCACCGTAGAGGAAAGAGAGGTGGACATGAATCATCTCATTGCTCTCGGGCTCGACAGGGACATCGAACTCCAGACGGAGATTGTCTGAGTCGAGATTTACGTTTTGGACGCTACCCGTTTCCTGACCAAGAAAGTCAGTCTTATATTCCCGAATAAGGCGGTGGCTGGTACTCCGTTGCGGGTCGTTGTCCCATTCCGCTGGGCGGCGGTTCTCGTCAAAAAGGATCCCGATATGAATATGAATATTATCCACCCCCGTAGCTTTCAGGACCGATGCGAAGGTATGCGGACCTTGTTCGATATCGTATGTCTCTGCTAGCTCAGAAGGAATTGTGACGACGTCTGCTGATCGAGTCAGCTCTTTCACTAATGCACGAGGCTTGCGTATCAGTGATGGTCGTGCAGTCGTTCCCCCACTGACGACACTGGTCCGGTGTTCTCCGAAAATTAGCGTATTACTCTCTTCGATGAAGAGAGTGGCGTCCGCGTTCGCTCTTTTGTGATCTGCTTCTAATTCGATCCCCATTGAGGATAAGTCTTCATGGCGTTTCTTCTCCTCATCAGTCAGTGACTCACGGGTATAGCTGAGGTCTTTCCAGCAGAGGTTCGGTTCTAAGAGATACTGCAGAAGCTTTCCCAGGTTTCGATCAACATCGAGCCGGTGTGAGGGTTCTTCTGCCGCAATGACCTTCTCAAAGAACTTGCCTTTGATGGCATCAAACGACCGGGTAAAGTATTCTGCAACAGTAAACAGTCCACCGTATACCGCAGGGAGAATATCACCATCACCTTCCGCTGCCAGTAGACGGGCCCGCTGAACGCCACCTACGCTTTGATTAGTTAGCTGATCACCACCTTCATCATCGCCTTTTTGACCCTGTTTTTCGTGTTGACGAAATGTAGCAAGCGGAAGCTTTCGTACAGTCGTGTGAAGCGTTTCCTTGAGGATTAGTTCACCTTCATTGAGATCGTCATCATCGTGGATAGAGATGATGCGACGGTCAAAGTAGCCATCCATGTTAATGGGTGATAATATGCAACCATAATAAAACGTGTGCAGATGCTAAGCTGTCCTCTTCTCCCTACTGATCTCGATCCAAAAAAGAATGCTAGCTCAGAGGTCGACTTTCGACTCAATCACGGGCGCAAAATCCTCTTCGATTTCATACCCTACTACTGAGCGACCAGTCTCCTGAGCTACCTCAAGTGTCGTCCCGCTCCCACAGAACGGGTCTAGCACTGTATCCCCACAGAAAGAGAACAGACGAATACAGCGATATGGCAGTTCATACGGGAATTGTGCCGGGTGATCCTCATTCTGATCAACACCATCGAATTCCCAGGTTGGGTCGGTCCATTTGCGCCAGTCTTCCTTGCTTATCTTAGATGCTTCCTTCACAGTCTTATCAGGCAGCGATCGTTGACTGTAGTAATCTTCGTTAACCCACTTGCGGAAGACGAGAAGATTCTCGTAGCTCCCTGCGAAGTACATATTGGTCGGGTAAGGATAGCTACCGAAGACCGTTCCGCTGTTGCCGAACCGCTGTTTACACCATCGGACTGTCTCCATATAATCTAGCCCGAGTTCCTCAAGATGCAACGTGATCTTTTGCGTAAGTGGAAGGCGTTGAAACCGTCCATGGTTTCTAACGCGAGTATACGGGTCGATTAGATTGAGGCATAGCTTCCCATCTGGCTGTAGAACACGGTAGCATTCGTCCAGAACGGCAAATAGCTGTTCTTTATAATTGGCATATGAGAGAGCGTTTTCAAGATTCTCAGGATGTGACCCGTATGCTTTCTTTTGGTAGTATGGAGGCGAAGTTACGATCAGTTGGACGCTGTTATCATCCAATTCCTTCATCTCCTCAGACGAGTGATAATATATTTCTGCATTCGAAGGACCAATCAGCTCACTCATAGCGAACCACTTCCGAAGCTCTGTAAAATTGGCCCATCACACGCTCCTTCGATTGAATTTACAGATAGGATGTCGGTTGTCTGTTCCTCAGTCTCCTTCCAGCGAGGGAAGCAGTTGAGATGAGTTGGACCGTTTCCCCTATCATCTCTGGGGGTATTGAGCGAGTCGGTACTTTCAACAGCGTTGGGCTGGTGGCTTTCCATGGCTAGTCTCCACCTGAGACAGCCGGCCCGCGTGCGTCCACACGCGGGCATCCTTGTGACGAGATTCCCTGAGAGGCCGGTCTGTCTACATTACAAGGTTTTGTAGCCATCCACTTATACCTACCGAATGTTGTAGCCTACAAAATGACGTAGCTTCCACGATAGGTTACCGCAAATTGTAACTTAGCTACATAATTATAAGAGAGTATGTCCGGTGATGAGCCAAGAGCCCTACTCACTGATCGGGAGAGGAGTATTCTTCTCGGTGAGGCCGACGATGTGAATGAAAAGTATTATTATGTTGTCGTTACTCGGGCCCGAAAGCGCATTAAACATCTCGAAGATGATCTGCGAGCGCTTGAAGCCCACAGCACGCTCGCTGAAGAATTACGCGATATTGTTTGTGAGGAACGGACGAACATTGAGGACTAACTAGTTGGTCGCGTCGCAGAATCCTTTAGAACCAGCCCGATACCTATCGGTAAGAAGCCGTAGCTGATACCTGAAAGGAAGGGGACTGCTCTGGTATTGAAATGAGAGAGTCCCCAGTACAAATCACACTCACCGTTCACTTGGTTCTGTCCATTGATCTGACTGAACAGTATCCACTCGCTGCTGTTGCCGAGGTGATCACCCAGCAGAGTATCGAATCTACTCTCCTTGAGACACTCCTCGAAAACCTCAACGAGCAGCTCGTTGAGGCGTATTGCGGCGAAAAACACGCACACGGTAACGGTAACAAGCTATTTCAACGCTCCGCTACCACCACTCGCTCGGCGGTTACCACCGCCGGCGAGCACCAGTTCATCTTCGATTACGTCGAAGACACCGCTACTGACGACGAGGAACCCTCTCATTTCCGCCCTATCGAAGACCTCATCGACTTCGATGGGAAGAAACGCTATCAGCAGGACATCTCCGCTCATAGCGTCGATCTCGCCACCACACTCTCCTACCGCGACGCTACTTCCCACGGTGACGGCTTCGACAAGATGCCGTCGCCGGACACCATCCAGCGCCGCGTCGAAGAATACGGCGACGAACTCACCGAGTTCGTGGCCGATCGTCTTCCCGGCACAGAAGCCGACACTGTCGTCCCTGACGGCACGAAGTGCTCCAGTCAGGACGACGACCGCGACTACCACGACGTGCAAGTTCAGTACCTCACAAAGCATCTCCGTTGACCGCTTCTGGGACGTGAGTTCGGTGGAGAAGTCAGTGGTGAGCAACTGCTGAGGAGAACTGCTCGGCACTGCGAATACCGAACCTGTCGCAGTCGGCGGCGAAACGCCGCCGACGCGACGGTGTAGTCACTCACCGCAAGGCCAGCCCGGTCAGTGGTTACCGGCTGAACCGATCGTCGGGCGGTTTGTTGCTCGGGACGGCCCGACGCACCGCGAGCGCCGTCCAGGCGGCTCGCGTCACCATATCGATGAACCCCTCGAAGGACAATTTCCAGAGGCGTCGCGCGCCTCGGCGCGGCGACGCCACGTACTCCCAGTGCAGATACCGCCAGACGTTCTGAAACAGGAGACTGATCACGACGAACAGCAGCCGACGCACCGGATCTTGCGTCGTGGTCGAGATCGTCGTCTTCTCCGAGAGGCGGTAGCTCGATTCGATGCCGAACCGCTTGGCGTAGTGGTTCCGTGCTTGGCGCGGTGTATCGATGAACGGCGCGTCACGGCTATAGTCATTAAGAGAAGTTATGGAATGTTTACCGTAATTTTTACTGTAAACTGGTTTCATCCACCTCTTCGATCCGTTCAGCGAGCAGCTGAACCAGTTCCTGCACGGTGATTTCACCCTCATGAACGAGGGTTGTATCAGCGGCGTACTTGATCGCCTTCGATTTCCCGCCGCCGGTCGAGGCGAACCGGCCGTAGTGCGTCGTTAGGAGATTCGGTGGAATCCGAATCGGGTCCGGTTGGGGAGATCCGTTCTCATCGAGTGCATACCCGATCGCCATTCCCTCTTGGAACTGTTGAACCAGGTCTGGATTGGGCCACGGAAGTGGGTTCCGGCTTTGCTGTTCAGCGCGGGTGCCGCGTGTTCCCTCTACTGTGAGTTGCTCGGAGGATGGGACGAGCACAAAGTTCGCGAGTTCCGCCCCGCTGAGGACGAAATCCGGTCGGGTCTTGCCTCGGCCCGCCGTAATCTCTCGGTCAAGTAACTGCTGGAGGGCTGTCTGAGCATTCTTCTCCTTCGTCTTTTCTCGAAAGCCGCCAGCACGGAGTCGTTCTCCCTCGACTTCGTAATAGGGGCCGTCGATCGGGTCGAAC
>Ga0136606_1000841_pt1 | contig 9521 bp, 8 predicted proteins | sample AntDeeMetagen680_FD_104935 | JGI IMG/M metagenome (GOLD analysis project Ga0136606, IMG submission 104935) | Saline lake microbial communities from Deep Lake, Antarctica - Metagenome #680 | ecosystem: Environmental > Aquatic > Non-marine Saline and Alkaline > Saline | place: Antarctica: Deep Lake...
CACGCGGGCTACTACAAAGATGTCGAGGACTATCTCGACGTCTGCGCAGATCAGGACCTCGCAGTCTCTCCCTACTCGCCGTTAGCCGGCGGCTTCTTAACAGGCAAATACGAGCGCGCCGACCCGGACGATCCGAAATCAGTTCGGGCACCCGACGGCTCCCGCGGGAGTTTCGATGAACGATTCGAACGATTCTACCTCTCCGAACGGGGCTGGAAGGTCCTCGACGAGATTCGGGCTGTCGCGGACGAAATCGATGCGTCGCCCGCCCAAGTCTCGCTCCGATGGCTGATCCAACAGCAGGACTTCACCTGCGTGCCAATTGTTGGCGCGCGGACCACAGAGCAACTCGAAGAAAACCTCGGGGCGACTGAGATCGAACTCAGTCGCGACCAACACGACCGGATCACCGATGCTCGGTTCGACGAAGACGGTCGACGCTGGGGCCACTAGTTACTGCCCACTGCACATTATATTTAATTAAATACACTTAGAGAGCTATGAACCGACGTGCGGTTTGACCCGCCGAACGATTTCGTCGACGTCGAACCCGTCTTCATCCTTGTCGAAGATCTGTTCGCCGTCGACGCGGACAACAAAGATTCCATGATCGCCCGTCACGAGCGAGACACGCTCCAGTTTGTCGCCGAACTGCCGTAGAATCGACGCTTCGACGTTCAGTGCGCGCTCCAACATTCCACAGGGGACACAGTATTCGATTTCGACAGTAGTCATAGTCTACCTTCGGGCTGGCGGTAGAAAAGCCCGGCTACCGCCCACGGAAGCGAGTCAACCAATCGGTTGGGCGCCAGTAGAGCAGGGCGGCAGTGAGGACGAACACCGCGGTCGACAGGCCATACGACACTTGGAGTGCCGAAGCGACGAGGATCGAATTTCCGCCAATCACAGCCGAGGCCAGCGAGGCGACGATTGGCCACGAACAGGAGACACACGAAAACAGCCCGATGATACCGGCGGCTGCCGAGCCAGCAGTATCGATGACGGTGACATAGACCAGATATGCCAACGCGCTGTAGCCGAGCAGATAGATCGGAATCAGGTTAATCGTGACCAACGCGCCGCTGTACAGTGCTGCCGGTCCAAACCCGAACGGGAGCCACGCAAACCGAAACCCGGTTGCCGCATCGCCGATCCCGACACCAGCGACACCGCCAGCAAACAGAAGCAGCCCGAAGTAGCCAGTGGCTACCAGTTTGGCCCGTCGACGCACACCGGGGGTCGACGGGTTCGGTCGACTGTTGACGATCACCCACGTCGAGACGTTGAGCCAGATCAGTCCGTAGCCGATCAGCCGCGGCGACGAGAGGTTCGCGGGGGTCAGCAGGACGTAGACCGCGAGCGCCAACAGCTGGCTATTGAAAAACAATCCCCAGTAGAGTCGACTGCCAGCCGGCACCGGAATCGAGAGCCCAGTCCCTTGTTCGCTCATAGTGCAAGGCCTTCGACGACAATCGCCAGCAGGACGAAGCCGAGGTAGGCGTTCGAGGCGTGGAACGCTCGAAGCGCGGCGGCCTTGGTCTGCTCGTAGTGGAGCCGAACGACCATCCAGAGGAAGAGCCCACCGAAGGCGACGCCTGTCAGGACGTAGAGCCAGCCTAACGTCCCGCTGGCTGCGAGTGCGGCCCCCGCAAGCAGGGTGGCACCCAGATACCAGACGATGTGTCGACGGGTCGCGGTCTCGCCGCGGACGACCGGCATCATCGGGAACCCACCGCGGGCGTAGTCGTCCTTGTAGGCGAGTGCGAGGTTGTAGAAGTGGGCGGGCGTCCACAGGAAGATGAGCGTCGCCAACAGGACGCCGCCGAGCCCAATCGAGCCGGTCACTGCCGCCCAGCCGATCAGAGCGGGAAGTGCTCCGGCCGCGCCGCCAATGACGGTGTTTTGGACTGTGTTGGGTTTGAGGATCAGCGTGTAGACGACGCTGTAGAAGACGATGGCGATCAGTCCAAGAGCTGCGGCCAGCCAGTTGATCGTCGCAAAGAGGCCAACCGAGATGGCTGTTAGGAGGAGTCCAAACGCGACCGCGTTACGCACGGGTACTAAATCAGTTGCGAGCGGTCGGTCGTTGGTTCGGGCCATCCGGCGGTCGATATCCCGTTCGAGGACATGGTTAAACGTGCCCGACGCGCCGATAGACAGCGAGCCAGCGACGAGCGTGGCTGCGACGGTGTACGGTGTGAGTCCGGGACCGCTCGCAAGTGCCATCGCCGCGGCGGCGACCAGACACAGCAGCCACATCAAGCGTGGTTTCATCAGTCGGAAGTAGGCAAAGAGGGTTGCTTTGGCTCTCTTGAGGGGGTCGGTCGGAATCGGGGGCCGTTCGGTGGGATCGAGCGGTTCGGACAGTTCGGGTCGACTCTCCGGCACGTCGTCGGGGTCGCCGGTTTCGGCCTCCAGCCACCACGCGAGGGCGGCCAGCAAGCCGCCGAAGATCACGACACCGGTGGCGAGATGGATCACCGACAGCCTCTGGGTGCCGCCGGTCGTCGCAACCAGCGCGCCGAGTCCGGCTTGGACCGGATACAACAGGAGCGCCAGCGTGAGCGCCGCTCGGACGCGTCGACTGGTCTCAGTTCGCCATGCCAAAATCATCGTCGTCAACACACCCAGCCCGACGACAAGAGCGGTGATCCGGTGGCCGAAGGCGATCCAGCCGTCGAGACTGGTCGGAAGCGACCAGCCACCGCCGCAGGCTGGCCACGCCGTGCAGGCCGAAACCGCATCGGTGAGCGCGGTCGCCACGCCGACGACGAGAAGTAAGTAGACACCCATCGTTGTCGCCGCCAGCAAACCGGGAAACCGATCCGGTGATCGGATACTCGAAGTCACTACCTATCGATTGGGTTTCGGCATATATAGGACCCCCGTTTCGGCGCTCGGAGTAGTTAGCATACTGAACAAATAGATCACTGTACAGCGTCGACAGCCAGCGAGTCAGTAGGTATTTAGGCCGGCCACGCAAATTTTGAATCAGCATGAACGCCAAGCGTTTCGCACTCGCTTCGTTGCTGTCGGCGGCCGTGTTGGCCCTCTTGGCCGATCCGGTTGCCGCCCAGTCGACTTCGGCGAACCTTATCAACGAGTTGAATATCAAGCTACTGTATATTGCGCTCCCGATCACGCTGCTGGTCGAGGTGATCCTCGTCTATGCCGTGCTTCGGTTCAAGGATAACGACGATCCCAAGCCGACAAAGGAGAACCGACGGCTCGAAATCACGTGGACAGTTGCCACGGCCTTTATCCTGCTGTTCGTCGGTGTCGCCTCCTATGGCGTGATGGCAGATCCCGCTGTGACGTTCGGCGCGGGAGATCAGGAGGTCGCCCCGGATGACGGCGACGTACTCATTCAGGCCGAGGCCTTCCAGTGGGGATGGACAATGACCTATCCCGACGAGGGTATCACCGCCCCAGCCGGCGAGAACGGGCCGCGGATCGTGGTGCCGGAAGGCCAAGACGTCTACATCGGTGTTACATCCCAAGACGTGATTCACGCGTTCCACGTCCCGCAGCTCGGACTGAAGATGGACGCGCTCCCGAATCAGGTCCAGTACATCCAAACCAACGCAACCGAGACGGGGACCTATCAGGGCTACTGCGCTGAGTACTGTGGCCTCGCTCACTCCCAGATGTACTTCACCGTCGACGTCGTTGATCAGGAGACCTACGACCAGTTCATCGCCGAGCAGACTGAATCTGGCAGCGGCGGTGCAGCAAACGAGACGGCTGGCAACGAGACCGCAACCGGTAACGAGACCGCAACCGGCAACGAGACCGCAACCGGCAACGAGACCGCAACCGGCAACGAAACAGCAGCCACCAACGAAACCGCAGGCGGTAACGAAACCGCCAACGCATCCGCCTAACGTCGAAACCGCTTCGCGTTCTTTTCGGTTTTACTCCAGTCGACCAGCCGGTGGTGAGTCGACACTCGTCGGGGCAGGACCACCGTTTTGATATACACCGGTAAACACCCTTGGAGTATGGATGATGTCACCGACCAGTATTCGCCCGCCGATGTCGAAGCGGCGGTCGACGCCTACTGGGACGACCACGACGCCTACGAGGCGACCAAGGAGGCACACGCCGAGGACCCGACCTTCTTTTTCGTCGACGGGCCACCGTACACCTCGGGCCAGATGCACCTCGGAACGGCTTGGAACAAAACTCTCAAAGACGCCGTAATCCGCCAAAAGCGGATGACCGGCCATCAGGTCACCGACCGACCGGGCTACGATATGCACGGCCTCCCAATTGAGGTCAAAGTCGAGGAGAAACTCGGCTTCGACAGCAAACGCGACATCGAGGAGTTCGGGATGGAGGCGTTCATCGAGGAGTGCATGGAGTTCGCTGAGTCCAACCGCGTGGCGATGGATGATGACTTTCAATCCATTGGCGCGTGGTTCGACTGGGACAACCCCTACAAGACCGTCAACCCCGAGTATATGGAAGCCGCCTGGCACGGCTTCAAACAGGTTGCCGACCGCGACCTCGTCGAGCAGGGCAAACGTTCGATTTCGCAGTGTCCGCGGTGTGAGACCGGCCTCGCCAACAACGAAGTCGAGTACGATCAGGTCGAAGACCCCTCGATCTACGTGAAATTCCCGCTCGCCGACCGCGAGGGGAGCCTCGTCATCTGGACGACGACGCCGTGGACGATCCCCGGCAACACGTTCGTCGCAGTTGGCGAAGAGCTGACTTACAACAAGGTTCGGGCAACGAAGGGTGGCGACGAGGAGGTTCTCTACGTCGCCAGCGAGTGTGTCGACCAAGTCCTCGGCAAGGGCCGATACGATGACTACGAGATCGAGGATGAACTCAGTGGCCAAGATCTCGTCGGCTGGGAGTACAATCACCCACTCGTCGACGAGGTCCCGGAGTACCCACAGTTCGAGGGTGCAGGCCAAGTGTACACCGCCGACTACGTCGAAGCCGACCGCACCGGCCTCGTCCACTCGCGCCCGGCCACGGTGAAGAGGACTTCCACCGCGGCCAAGAACTCGGTCTCGACGTGTTCTGTCCGGTTCGCGGCGACGGCACGTTCACCGAGGCAGGCGGCAAATACGAGGGTGCGTTCGTCCGCGATGCGAACGACGAAATCAAAGCCGATCTCGACGCTGCTGGCGCACTACTCGCCAGCGAAACCTACCAGCACTCCTACGGTCACTGTTGGCGCTGCGATACCGACATCATCCAACTCGTGACCGACCAGTGGTTCATCTCGATCACAGATATCAAAGACGAACTGCTGGACAACATCGAAGATGCCGAGTGGCATCCGGAGTGGGCTCGCGAAAACCGGTTCCGGGACTTCATCGAGAACGCCCCCGACTGGAACGTCTCCCGACAGCGCTACTGGGGGATTCCGATCCCGATCTGGGTTCCCGAAGACGCGCTTGAATCCGACGATGGCACCCTCGACGAGGAGATGATCGTCATCGGCAACCGCGAGGAGTTGGCCGACCGCGTCGACCAGTCTATCGACCCCGACGAGATCGACCTTCATCGCCCAACGGTCGACGACCTCACGATTACCGAAGACGGAACTACCTACCGCCGGATCGAGGACGTGTTCGACGTCTGGCTCGACTCCTCGGTGGCGACGTGGGCGACACTCGGCTACCCCGGCGAGACCGAGGATTTCGAAGAGCTGTGGCCTGCTGACCTCATCATCGAGGCCCACGACCAGACACGCGGCTGGTTCTGGTCCCAACTCGGGATGGGTACCGCCGCGTTTGGCGAAAGCCCATATAAAGAGGTCCTGATGCACGGCTTCGCCAACGACAAAAATGGGCGAAAAATGTCGAAATCCGTCGGCAACATCGTGACGCCGGAGGAGGCCATCGAACGCGCCGGTCGGGACCCACTGCGGGCCTATCTGCTGAGCCACGACCAGCAGGGCGTCGACCTCTCGTTCGACTGGGACGGCCTCGGCAGCATGGTCGGTCGACTCAACATCTGTTGGAACGTGTTCCGCTTCCCACTGACCTACATGGATCTCGATGGCTACGACCCCGCCGACCCCGACCTGAGTGAGGGCGAGTTGACGACCGTCGACGAGTGGGTGCTTTCGCGGCTCCAGAACGTCAAGCAGGAGGCCACCGAGGCGTGGGACGACTACCGCGTTCATGACGCGCTAAATACCGTTCTCGACTTCATCACCGAAGACGTCTCGCGGTTCTATGTCAAGGCGACCCGCGAGCGCATGTGGGACGACGGCGACTCGGCCTCGAAACTCGGGGCGTACGCCACCCTTGCGACAGTCCAAAACGAGGTTATTCGGCTGCTGGCTCCGTTCACGCCGTACATGGCCGAGCAGATGTACCAGATCCTCGACGGCAGCACAACGACGGTTCACGCCCTCGACTGGCCCGAGGTCGACGCTGACCTCCACAAGCCGGATCTGGAGACCGATATGGCGGTCCTTCGAGATGTCGAAGAAGCCGCCGCAAACGCCCGCCAGCGCGGCGGTCGAAAGCTCCGCTGGCCCGTCTCACGTATTGTGGTCGAGACTGACGACGAGACGGTTGCCAGCGCAGTCGACAACCTTGCTGATCTCCTCAGTGAGCGTGTCAACGCCCGCGAGATCGAGATCGTCGACGAATTCGGGGAACTCGAAGAGTTCGCCGAGCCACAGATGGGCAAGATCGGTCCCGCCTTCGGGGCTGATGCCCAAAAGGTGATGTCGGCAGTCGAGGGAGCCGCCCGCGCGGATGTCGAGGCCGGCATCGAGGTCGACGGCGAGACAATCGAGTTGGACGACGAGATGGTCGAGTACCGCAGCGAGCCACCGGAACACGTCACCGGGACGGATTTCGAGGGTGGAACGGTGTACGTCGACACCACGCTCACTGAGGACCTCGAATCGGAGGGCTATGCCCGCGACGTGATCCGGCGGATTCAGGAGATGCGCAAGCAGTTGGATCTGGATGTCGAAAGCGAAATTCGGGTCGGACTCACGGTCGACGACGAGCGTATCGAGGGCTTCGTCGACGAACACCGCGACCTCATCGCTGAGGAGGTTCGAGCCGCCGAGTTCGTCGACGATCCCGAAGATGCGGGCGACCGTGTCGAAGACTGGGAGATCGAGGACGTCGACGTGACGATTGGCGTTGCAGTTGTGGCCGAGCAGACGGTCTAAATAGAGTCTGACGTTTTATTTTTCATCCCACTGCGCATCCGACAGCGTCCGTTGCACTGCTTCCTCACCCACTGCGGCGGCCAGCGATTCGAACCCTGCTCGCTCGGCGCGGTCGTTGGCGTTGGCGACCAGCCGCGAAACGATGAACTCCGGCGTCGACTTCCCGACGGTCCCGAACCGTGGCTGATAGTCGACTCTGAGTTCCAAATCGGGGGTCAGCCCTTCGGCGAAAATTCCATCGATACGGGCCGTCTCGGGCAGTGGACTCAGGTCATCGGCGAGATGGGTGACATACACCCCGAGGGCCGACTGGTCGACCGAAAGCGAGACCAGACCATTCAGCAGATCGGCGGCGCGTCCCGGTTCGGTGATCGCCTCGAACTCGTCGACCAACATTAGTGCCTTCCCCTCAGTTGTCAGCGGCGGCACGATGGATTTGAGCGTCGATTCGAGGACGCCTGCATTAAACGAAGCGTGGCGTCGATGGAAGACAATGGTCTCGAACTGGCCGACTGCGGCCTGCTCGGCGGGGACTGGGAGGCCCATCGCCGTGAGCAGGGCGACCTGACTCAGTGTTTCGAGCAGCGTCGTCTTTCCGCCGGAGTTCGCGCCCGTGAGAACGGTCACGCGGTCGCCAGTCGGCGGCGCAACTGCCCGCGGGGTATCTGTAAGCGCGTGGTTCCCGACTCCGTAGGTGATCGGCTGGACCTCACCGTCGAGAAAGAGGTTCCGTGCGCCGACCACCGCCAGTCCGTCGTCGACCAGCGTCGGGCGCTGGAGATCGTACTCGGCGGCAAATCTGCCCAGCGAGAGCGACAGCGCGATCTCGCTAACCGCGTCGACCGCAGCCTCAACGTCGGCTTCGGCGGTGTCGATCCGCTCGCGGAGGTCGGCGGCGACAGTTTCCTCGTTGGCGTCGACCTCGCTTTCGAGGTCGGCAACGAGATTTCGGAGTGTCGCACTCACGAAGTCGGCGGCGTCGACGGCCTCGTCAGGGGCGGCCGACCGGATCGTATTGTGGGGAATCTCGGTCTCGCTGGCGACGTGGTCGACGACGCCGCTCTGGAAGGCTTGCATATCCCGAACGCCGCCATCACGGACTTTGTCGATGATGTCGAAGGCCGCGTTGTTGCGTTTCTGTGCCGCATCGAGTTGACTCCGGAGGCGGTCGAGTTCCTCGTCTGCGCCCTCAATGACGGTCGGCCCGTCGTCAGTCTCTCGAATGTAGCCCAGCGCGCCCGCGGCCTCGGTGAGTGCTGCTTCGTCGATCCGTTCGAGGGCCTCGAACGTCGACCCTTCCAGTCCGACCGCCCGGAGTTCGAGCGCAGTCTCAACGGCCGCGCGGTCGGTGCCACCGGCCTCGTCGTAGTTCGCGAAGGCAGCGAGCACGCGCTGGCGGTCGACTTCGCTAAGGTCCTGCCAGACGCCCTTGGCTGCCAGCACGTCATCGAGTCGACTGGTGATTGCCTCGCGGTCGGTCAGCGGTGTCATGACGCGGATTCGGTCGGCGGCGTGGTCGGCGACCGCGTAGCTGCTGGCGAGTGTCAGCAGTTCGTCGTAGACGCTCCGAGTATCGCTCGTGCCGAGGACGTCGATGCCTGCGGTGCCGTTGGCTCGGCGCAGGATTCTGACCGCTCGGCCGCGTGGGACGCCAGCCTCGGCCAGCGTGCGGATGTCGGCGGCCTCGATAGCGGTGATGGCCGCAGTTTCGCCAATCGACTCCCGCAGCAGGTCGGCGGTTTTCGGTCCCACACCCCAGTAGGCTTCCAGTCGCATACCGGAGTCAGAACAGCCGGTAGTTTAGTCGTTCCCACTCAGCGAACAGAACCAATCGAAATACTGGCGTTTAACACGGTCTTGGTCGTACTGTCGGTATGAGCAATCCACGACGGCAACTGCTGCTAACTGCGGCGTTCGCGCTTGTTGGTGCAGTTGTTGGCATCGCAGGGACTGGACATGCCTATCTCCGGCGCTGGCGACGATCCGTGCTGTGGTTTCTGCTGACAATCGGGGCGAGCGTCGCACTCACGTCCGTCTACGTGAGTGATCCGGCGGCGCTTGAGACACAGGTACTTCTTTCATATCCGACCGAAATCGTGGTCCCTGTGTATCCGATTGAAGTCGTCATCCCCGTGTTGGTCATCATCGGGTTCAGCGTCGTCGACGCACTCGTGGTCGCTGTCCTCGATCAGCGCGAGGCGGCGATGGCACCCAGCGTGGAAGCCGACGACGAGGCCGACGCGGGTGTTTCCTGTCCTCACTGTGGCCAGTCGACCGATCCGGAGCTCGATTTCTGTATGTGGTGTACCGAGTCACTGCCAACGCTGGAGAACCACGACTCGAACTGAGATCACATCGGTCG
>Ga0136606_1000865_pt1 | contig 9321 bp, 9 predicted proteins | sample AntDeeMetagen680_FD_104935 | JGI IMG/M metagenome (GOLD analysis project Ga0136606, IMG submission 104935) | Saline lake microbial communities from Deep Lake, Antarctica - Metagenome #680 | ecosystem: Environmental > Aquatic > Non-marine Saline and Alkaline > Saline | place: Antarctica: Deep Lake...
CCGACGTCGAGCGCGTCCTCGACTGCGGGACGGTTCGGTCGGTCGTCGCGACGCCCGACGTTGCGTGGGCGCTCGCCGGCGAGGCCCTGTTTCGCACGACGGACGGCGACGAGTGGACGCGCGTTCCGTTCCCCGGCGAGCGCGCGCGGTCGTTCGCGACCGCACCGGACGGGACGTGCTACCTCGGCGTGCGACCGGCGGCGCTGTACGCGAGCACCGACGGCGGCGACTCGTGGTCGGAGCGGACCGCGCTCCGCGAGCAACCGACGTACGACGACTGGCACGGGAAGCGCGGGAACGTCGACGCCGGCGTGTCCACCATCGCGGTCCCTCCGGGGACGCCCGACCGCCTCGTCGTGGGGATCGAGCCCGCTGGCGTCTTCGCGAGCGACGACGCCGGTGCCTCGTTCCACGCGCGCCGTTTCGGGCTGTACGACGACGTTCACGACGTCATCGCGCGCGGTCCGGGCGAGTACGTCGCGGCGACCGGGAACGGACTGTACCGCACCGGCGACGTCGGTCGGACCTGGACGCGTCTCGACACCCGCCACGAGCACCTGGCGTACGACTACTACCAGGCGCTCCACGAGACCGGCGACGGGACGCTCCTCGTCGGCGCGTGCAACGGCGCGCCGGGGTCGTGGGGTGACCCCGTCGACGGCGCGCTCTTCCGGTCGGACGACGGTGAAACCCTCCAGCGCGTCGATCTCCCCGTCGACGCGTTCCCGGTCTCGTTCTGCGAGCACGACGACCGCCTGGTCGCGTCGACGCTCGCGATGGACCTCCATCGGGATGGCGTCCGCCAGTCGCCCGTGCTCGTCCGCGAGCGCGACGGCGACTGGACGGTACCCGGTCACCTCCCCGCGGGTGCGTGGAGCGTCGCCAGCCTCGAGTGACCGTCGAGGGTTCCGTCACCCCAACGCCTTACCGCTCCCCGAGCGCACCCGTAGCCATGCACTACGACATCGAACGGTATCTGAACGTGCGGTCGGCCGGGAGCGCGTCGTTCGGTCCGGACGGCGACCGCCTCTCCTTCCTGATGGACACGACGGGGACGTCGCAGGTGTGGACGCTCGACGAGCCGGGTTCGTGGCCGGTCCAGCGGACGTTCTACGAGGAGCGCGTGACGTTCGCGTCGTGGTCGCCGGAGCGCGGCGAACTCGCGTTCGGGATGGACGAGGGCGGGAACGAGCGCGCGCAGTTGTACCGACTCAGCGGGGACGGGAGCGAGGTCGTGAACTGGACGCAGCGCCCGGGCGCGAAGCATCGCTGGGGTGGATGGAGTCACGACGGCGAGCGGTTCGCGTTCACGTCGAACCGGCGGGACGAGAGCGTCTTCGACGTGTACGTCCAGGACCGCGACGTGACGGGGAACGACGCCGAACTCGTGCACGAGGGCGATGGCTGGCTGTCGCCCGCGGGGTGGTCGCCCGATGACGACCGCCTGCTCGTGAGCGAGGCGTACTCGAACGTCGACCAGGACGTGTACGTCCTCGACCTCGAATCCGGTGCGTTCGAGTGCATCACGCCCCACGACGACGAGACGCGGTTCTACAGTCCATCGTTCGGCCCCGAGGGAGAGGCGGTGTACTGCTGTACGGACGACGGCTCGGACACGCTCTACCTCGCGCGTATCGACCTGGAGACGAAGGAGCGCGACGTCGTCGCCGAGGGCGGTGACTGGAACGTCGGCGGCGTAAGCGTCGACCACGACAGCGGGCGGTTCGCGTTCTCGCGGAACGTCGACGGCTACACCGACCTCACCGTCGGCGAGTTCACGAGCGCGACCGAGTTCGAGACGTTCCCGACCCCGGACCTCCCCGGTGGTGTCGCAGGTGGCGTCTCCTGGGGGCCCGACGGCGAGCGGTACGCGATAACGGCGACGGGCGCGGCCGTGAACACGAACGTGTACGTCGTCGAGACGGCGACGGGCGACACCGAACGCTGGACGCACGCGGCGACGGCGGGCATCCCCGAGGACTCGTTCCGCGAGCCCGATCTCGTGCACGTCGAGAGCTTCGACGGCGTCGACGTCCCGGGGTTCCTGACGCTCCCCGAAGACGCGGGCGAGGACGGGGAGACGCCGGTCGTTGTGAGCATCCACGGCGGGCCCGAGAGCCAGCGGCGACCGTCGTTCAATCCGGTGAAGCAGTACTTCCTGAACCGTGGGTACGCGTACTTCGAGCCGAACGTCCGCGGGTCGACGGGGTACGGGGAGGCGTACACGCGACTGGACGACGTCGAGAAGCGCATGGATTCGGTCGCGGACGTGAAGGCGTGCGTGGAGTGGCTCCACGAGTACGACGCGGTCGATCCCGAACGCATCGCGTGCATGGGCGGGTCTTACGGCGGGTTCATGGTGCTCGCGTGCATGACAGAGTACCCCGACCTGTGGGCGGCGGGCGTCGACGTCGTCGGTATCGCGAACTTCGTGACGTTCCTCGAGAACACGGGCGACTGGCGGCGGACGCTCCGGGAGGCCGAGTACGGCTCGCTCGAGCACGACCGGGAGTTCCTGGAGTCCATCAGCCCCATCAACAACATCGAGAACGTCGCCGCGCCACTGTTCGTCCTGCACGGCGAGAACGACCCGCGCGTGCCGGTGAGCGAGGCCGAGCAGGTGGTGGAGAAGGCCCGCGAGCAGGGCGTGCCCGTCCGGAAGCTGATCTTCGAGGACGAGGGCCACGGCTTCTCGAAACTCGAGAACGAGATCGAGGCGTACTCCGCCATCGCGGAGTTCCTCGACGAGCACGTCTGAACGGCCCGGGACTCGGTGTGGACGAGCACGTCTGAACGGTCCAGGCGTCGACGACGGGTCGGACGACCCCACCCGAAGTAATTTATTACCCGACACGATCACGGTGAGATATGCGTCTTCGGAGCTACGTCGTCGACGTCCGGAGTGCCGTCACCGCCTACTGGTGGGTACCCTGGATCGTGCTTCCACTCGCCGCGTTCGGGCTGGGCGTGTTCGTCGTCGTCGAACCCCTCTACGGAGCCGGGTTCGCCGCCGACCTCTCTTCGTTCTACGTACTCCTCGCCATCCCTATCGCCGCCGTCTTCGTCGTCGGCCAGCTCCTCTGGGACCGCTTCAGCGACGACACCGACCACCGTCTCGAGTAAGAGAGATGGAACGTTTGCCCGCGCTGGAACCGCGCATGTACCTGTTTGCGGCCCCAGGCCTTCGTCGACACGAGGATGAGTGACGCCGGTACGAGTGAGAAAATTTACAAAACGCGAGCGTCGTGAGCGACACATGGCCCCCGCCATACGCACGAACAACCTCACGAAACGTTTCGGCTCTCTGACAGCCGTCGACGGGCTCGACCTGACCATCGAGGAAGGCGAGATCTTCGGCTTCCTCGGCCCGAACGGCGCCGGGAAGTCCACCACGATCAACCTCCTCCTGGACTTCATCCGACCGAGCGACGGGAGCGCGGAGGTCCTCGGGTACGACACCCGATCGGAGAGCATCCCGATCCGTGACCGGACCGGCGTCCTCCCCGAAGGCTTCTCGGTGTACGAGCGCCTCACCGCGCTCGAGCACGTCGAGTACGCGATCGAGACGAAGGACGCCGCCGACGACCCACGCGACCTCCTCGACCGCGTGCACCTCGACCGCGAAGCCCACGAACGCAAAGCCGGCGAGTTCTCGACGGGGATTACCCAGCGTCTCGCGCTCGCGATGGCGCTCGTCGACGACCCCGACCTCCTCGTCCTCGACGAGCCCTCCAGCGGCCTCGACCCGACCGGCATCCAGGAGATGCGCGACATCATCCGGAGCGAGGCCGACAGCGGCACGACCGTGTTCTTCTCCAGCCACCAGCTCCCGCAGGTCGAAGCGGTCTGCGACCGCGTCGGCATCATGCGCGACGGCTCGATGGCGGCGATCGACACCATCGAGAACCTCCGCGACGACGCCGGTGGCTCCACGACGATGGAACTCGAAGTCGACCCGATGCCGGGGCCCGACGAGCTCTCGCTCTCCGAGTTCGAGGGCGTCGTCAGTGCGACCGGTCACGGTGACGTCATCGAGGTGACCTGCACGGACCCGTCCGTGAAGGTCGAGGTCGTCAAGCGCGTCGACGCGACGACGACCGTCACCGACATCGTGAGCGAGGAGACCGACCTCGAACAGCTGTTCAACCAGTACACGACCGACGGCGACCACGCCGCCGACGAGCGGGAGGTGACGGCCTGATGCGGAACCTCACCGCCATCGCGCGCCGGGACTTCCTCGACGCGCGCCGGTCCCTCCTCGTCTGGGCCGTGTTCGCGTTCTACGCCGTCATCGCTCTCCTCATCTTCGGCGGCCCGACGCTCGTCGGCGGCGACGTCTCGTCGTTCGGAATCATCGGTCTCGTCTCCACCCTCGGCCTGTTCTTGCTTCCGTTCGTCGCGCTCGTCGCCGGCTACCTCGCCATCGCCGGCGAACGCGAGCGCGGCACGGTGAACTTCATGATGGGACTCCCGAACACGCGCAAGGAGGTCGTGCTCGGGAAGTTCCTCTCGCGGGGCGCGCTCATGGTCGCCGCGACCCTCGTCGTCTTCCTCATCGGTGCGACCATCGCCGCGACCCAGTACGCGGACCCGCAACTCCGCCTGTTCGTGCCGACGCTCGCGTTCACCGCACTGCTCGTGCTCGTGATGGTGTCCGTCGCGGTCGGCATCTCCGCGATGACCGCCTCCCGGTCGCGCGCGATGGCGGGCGCAGTCGGATTCTACTTCGTCACGATTCCGTTCAACCTCGTACCGACCGTCTCCGTCCCCGGCATCATCCGGTACGTCACGAACGACCTCTTCGGGATGAGTCTCGAACAGGACGTGTTCAACTTCATCCAGGTCCTCATCTCGCCCGCGATGGCGTACGCGCAGGGCCTGGAGGTCGTCACCCAGCGGATGTGGCTCAACGAGTACGCGACGGACGTGCCCGAGGAATCGAAACAGCAGTTCCTCGAGCGACTGAACGACCAGGCGTGGTACCTCGGACCCGAAGTGATGGTCGTCATCCTCCTCGTCTGGCTCGTCGCACCGCTCGCCCTCGGCTACTGGCGGTTCAAAGGCGCCGAACTCGGGTAGTCCACCGACGCCGACGCCCGTTCTTTTGCCGCACGTGCCACCGGCTGCTTTCGTACTCAGCGACAGCGATTTTATCGGTCGCGTCCGGAGGTGCGTGAGTGTCGTTGGCTCCGAACGAGGCGTCGCGTCGTCGCGTCAGGGACGCGCTGGCGGCGCTCGAAGTGGCCTTCGACGACGTTCCGATCGTCGAGGACGAGTGGCGGGAGCCGACCGTCGAGTACGAGCGGATGCGTGCCCGTCACGAAGCGGGCACGATCGGCGGGGCTGGGACGTGGACGACGCGCGATGACGGCGCCGTCCTCCTCGTGCGCGACGACCCTGGTGGCCCGTGGAGCGAACCCTCCGGGAAGCACGAGTCCGGCGAGTCACTCGTCGAGACCGCCGTCCGGGAGACGCACGAGGAGACCGGTGTCGCAGTCACCGTGGTCGACGTCGGATTCGCCCAGCACGTCCGCGTCCACGACGCCACCGACGATTCGCGACCACCGATTCACCGACTCGTGCCCGTGTTCGAGGCGACGCCGACGGACGCCACCAGCCGCGAGCAGTCGTCGACGGACGCCGCCAGCCGCGAGCCGACGCCTGGGCCGAACGTCGCCGACGCCCGATGGTTTCACGAGCGGCCCGAGGAGTTGCTGTACGACGCGCTCGAGAGGCTCTCCGTCCCGGTGGAGCGGCGGTAGCCGACTGTCCTCGCTCAGAGCACGACCGAGAGTGCGAAGACGCCGATCCCGGCTCCAGCCGAGAATATCAGTAGCCCGAGGAAGACGCCCTCACCCGACGACTGGAGGGTGTCCTCGTGCTGGTTGTACCGCCCGGACCGCCCCCAGCCGCTGAACCGGCCGACGGTCTGGTCCGCGTACTGGATCATCGCGCTCCCGACGAGCATCGGACCGATGGCGAGTGGTGCGACGAGAAGCGATAAGAACGCGCTGTTCAGTGGATCACGGGCCGTGACGAACGCGAGCGCGCTCGGCGTCGTGACGAGACCGACCGCAACGAGCCGCCACCCCCACGTGAGCCGGTGCTCGTACGCGCGCTCAGCCGCTTCGGTCGGTTCGTCCATCCCGATAGCGTGCTCGTCCGCACCGGAGTCCGCCGCGCCGTCCCACGGCCCCTCTCCACTCGACACACCTCTCCCCACGACCACCGCTCGAAAGAAGGTATCGGCGGACCGTCAGATGACGTCGGTCTTCCGTGCGACCTCGCGAGCGGCTTCCTCGTTCATGCCGTCACCGAGGATGGTGTAGCGGTCGCGGATCTCGTGGCACGTCGTCAGCGCTTCGATGACGGTCTCGTCGTCGATGCCGAGTTCCGTTGCGGTCGTCGGTGCGTCGATGGCCCGCAATGCGTCGCGGATGTCGCGCCAGATGCCGCGGTCGCCGCCGTGCAGGAACGCCGTCATGATGGACCCGACGCCGACCTGGTGCCCGTGGAGCGCGGTGTTCGGCGTCAACCTATCGAGCTGGTGACTGAACAGGTGCTCGGCGCCCGAGGCCGGCCGCGAGGACCCGGCGATACTCATCGCGACGCCCGAGGACACGAGCGCCTTCGTGACGACCCACGACGACTCCTCGAGGTTCGGCCGCACCATGTTCGCGTTGTCGACGAGTATCTCGGCGGTCATCTCGCTGAGCGCCGCCGCGTACTCGCTGTACTCGACGTCCTTCAGGCGGTTCGCGAGCCGCCAGTCGAGGACGGCAGTGTAGTTCGAGATGATGTCCGCACACCCCGCGGTCGTCAACTCCCACGGTGCGTTCGCGAGCACGCCCGTGTCGGCGACGACCGCGAGCGGCGGTTCCGCGGCGACCGAGTGCCGCGTGTCGCCCTCCGGGATCGACGAGCGACCGGAGACGATGCCGTCGTGGCTCGCGGCCGTCGGCACGCTCACGAACCCCTTCCCGCAGTGGTCGCTCGCCATCTTCGCGATATCGATCGCCTTCCCGCCGCCGACGCCGAGCAGGTACCCGATGTCGTCCGCGCCAGCGGCTTCGGTGACCGACTCGACGGACTCGAACGTCGCCTTCTCGACGGTGACGACCTCGGGGTCGATACCGCGCTCCTCGTACTGTGCGACGATCGGTGCGGCCGCGACCTCCCGCGGCGTCGGACTCGTGACGATGAGCGGGCGTCCGTGCAGGTGGAGGTCGTCCACCACGTCGACCGTCCGCGACAGCACGTCGTGACCGACCACGACGTTCCGCGGGAGTCGAATCCACGTCGACTTCTGGAACATACCGGCCCTTTCTGACGAACCCATTTAGTCGATGAGGTTCGCGCGTCGAGCCGCCCCCGCCGCGACCGGACGCCTGCGACGCGACGCTCCTCCGACCGGACGCTGCCGCGGCCCGTACCCTCAAGCCGGCAGCTCCCGAGGGTGAAGGTATGACCGACGAGTCCGTTGACGACGACGCGACCCTGTCCTGCGCGCACGAACCCGCGGTCGGGTACGCCGTCGAGTTCGTCGTCCGCGACGACGTCGACGGCGTCGAGTCGGCGTGCTCGATGCGCGCGACCGTCCACGAGCGCGAGCTGACGGCCGACGACGTCGACGCCGTCGGCTGCGTGATACCTGACTGCGAGAACCATCACGAGCGCGTCGCCACCGAACTCCGCGAGCACGCCGCCCGGCACAGCGGGAACGTCACCTGCGACGTCCGCGAACGCTAACTCACGGTCGAGAGCCGTTCTACGAGTCCGTCTTCGCCGGTTCCTCAGTGGACTCGTCGTCTATCGCATCCTCGTCGCCAGCGGCGTCGGCCTCGTCGCCTTCCGTTTCGTCCAGTTCCGCGCTCATCTTCTCCTCCACCGTCTCCTCGACGGTTTCGCCGACCTTCTCCGCCACCTGGTCGACCTCCTTCCCGACGGTCTCCTCGACGGTCTCTTCGACCTTGTCCCCAACCGTCTCCTCGACGGTCTCTTCGACCTTGTCCCCAACCGTCTCCTCGACGGTCTCTTCGACCTTGTCCCCAACCGTCTCCTCGACGGTCTCCTCGACCGTCTCTTCGACCGTCTCCTCCACCTTCTCGCCGACCGTCTCCTCGACGGTCTCTTCGACTTCCTTGCTGACCTCCTCCGTCACGGACTCGCCGACCTTCTCCGCGACGTCGTCGACTTCCTTGCTCACCGTCTCGTCGACCGTCTTCTCGACCTGCGCCTCCACTTCCTTCCCGACGGTCTCCTCGACCTCCTTACTGACCTCCTCGGTCACGGACTCGCCGACCTTCTCCGCGACGTCGTCGACCTCCTTGCTCACCGTCTCGCCGACCGTCTCCTCGACCTGCGCGCTGACGGTCGCCTCGACGGTCTGCCCGACCGTATCCTCCATCGTCTTCTCGACCTCCTCGCTCACCGTCTCCTCGACGCGCTCGGCGACCTCCCGAGTCATCCACTGGGGATCGAAGCGAGCCATCTTCCACGCGATGTGGATGACGTACGAGACGAGAACACCCATCCCGAACGCGATCCCGACCAGCGTCTGATTCAGGAGGACGAGCCCGATGGCGACCGCGATCGCGACGCCGTACGCCAGATCGACGACGAAATCGACGCGCCGCGGATTCATCGCTCCCACTCTCCAGACCAACCACGTTTGCAGTTCATATGCAGTAATAACTCCCCCAACGGGAAAACTCGTTCATTCCGGCGAGGGATTCCTCGCCCCACTCAGCCGACGACCACGGGAGTGAACGGCCCGCATACACCCGAGTGGAGACCGATGACACACCTATTAAGACACCTCGCCCGATTCATCGTGTATGGTCAGTCTTCTTCTCCTCGTCGGAGTTGGCGTCGCGCTGTTCGTCGGGTTCAACATCGGTGGGTCGACGACAGGACCGGCGTTCGGGCCCGCAGTCGGGTCGAAGTCGATATCGAAGACCGGTGCCGCCGCATTGATGGCGGTGTTCTTCTTCGTCGGCGCGTGGACGATCGGCCGCCAGGTCGTCGACACCCTCGGGAACGAACTCATCACGAAATCGGGCGTGTTCACGCTCGAAACCAGCATCATCCTCCTGTTCTTCATCGGCGGTGCGTTGTTCGTCGGGAACTACTTCGGCGTTCCCGCGTCCACGTCGATGACTGCCGTCGGCGCGATCGCCGGCCTCGGCGTCGCCACCGGCTCCCTCGACTGGGTCATCATGGGGAGCATCGCAGTGTGGTGGATCGTCGCACCCATCGTCGGCTTCTGGACGTCCGCGATGATCGGCCGGTACCTCTACCCGCGCATCAACCGCTGGGTCG
>Ga0136606_1000898_pt1 | contig 9034 bp, 6 predicted proteins | sample AntDeeMetagen680_FD_104935 | JGI IMG/M metagenome (GOLD analysis project Ga0136606, IMG submission 104935) | Saline lake microbial communities from Deep Lake, Antarctica - Metagenome #680 | ecosystem: Environmental > Aquatic > Non-marine Saline and Alkaline > Saline | place: Antarctica: Deep Lake...
CCTATGTAATCTCCTGTTCTGGTGGGGTTTTCAGTTAGTATCTCTCTTGCTTTAAGACCAACGCCAGAGGCACTATCAACAGCACTATTATTAATATCTTTTGCTGTATCCCATATACCTTTAATTGGATTCTCACCAGAATAGGCTCTAGCATAAAACCTATTTAAAGCATCTTTTAAGCTATCACCTTTATCACTTATTACATTACCTCTGAAACCAGATGATATATTACCTTGATCTATTGCCTCACTATACAACTTTTTAGCTGTTGTAGTTTCACCTGTTGGTAGTTTTATATCATCATTTAATCCCAATAAGTCCTCTAAGTTTAACTTATTACCTAATTTAGTATCAGAAACACTATTAGCATAACCGTACATCTGACCTTGCAGGAAATCATTAACTGATTTATCGGGGTCCGTATAACTTCTTATCATATTACCTAAGAAGTTTTTACCTTGATAGGAAGGTGAAGTACCGATAGCAAGTTTCTTAAAGTTATCTGATACATCTCCACCTAAAAAAGGAAGGTGAATATTGTTATATTCTTTATTGATACCCATTAATTCTTTTGCTAAGTCGTTTTTAACCTGCACATCTTCAAACATTGGTGCTAAATCTCCGACATCTTCTCTAGTTAAGGTTACATAACCCTGCTCAACATTCTTAGAATCACTTACAGGTTTGATAGCCTCGTCTGCTGCACCAACCTTCATTATATCTTCAAAAGTATTCTCTTTAGCTAAAGTATTTGCTGTATTAGTTAAGTATTCTTCTAAAGCACCGTCAGAATAATTTTTGTAAAAGTCCATTTTATTACCGTCAGTTAAATTAACAACTAAGTTTCTGTTAGCTTTTTCTGGAAATTGCTTTGATAGTTCTCCAAACGAACCAACTCTTGTAGCGTTACCATCTGGGCTTAATACTAAGCCAAAATCACCTTTATTAGTTAACTCATTAACTTTACTTCTTTTGATATTCTTGAATATTCTATCTTGAAAGTTTTTATTAAAAAGCCATCTATCACCACTTTTACTGAACATTCTTCTTGCTAAGTCTGGATTGGCACTTTCCATAGCCTCTCTTGCCTCTTGTGTTACCTGTCTAGGTATATAGTTCATATCGCTTTCAAATAGTTTAGGATCACTTAAATTAAAAGCAATATTAGGATCAGCGTCTAACTTTTTACCTATATCTTCTATGGGTTGCAGTGCCTTACTAACCTGTTGCTGTAATCCAGCAGGTACTTCTTTACCATTAAAATCGCTGATAGGGTTCTTATATTCAGCCAAATCAAACAATTCATTCTTGTTGAAGTCAGTACTTTTCGCTATTTCGTCTAGTTGACTGTCTATATCATCAAAAGATTGTCTTGCAACTTCAACTAATCTATTACCTTTTCTTTTATTTATCTTTAAAGTATCTGATAAGTTATTATCTAAATCAACATCAGTAGAGGAACTTAACTGTCTTAACCATTTACCAGGTGCACTTTCGCCTACAAAGTTTTTAGTGCTGTCTAAACCTGCACCTATACTTTGTTCTATACCATTTTGTGCCTCTCCAAATGGTCTTATAGGAGTGTTATCACCTTTAGTTAATAAAGCCTTCTGTCCTTGCTTTATAGCCTCCTCTATACTGTTTATCTGCTTAACACTCTTGCCTTGACTTTTCATATCAAGTATTTTTCTACCCATTGTGCTATCTAGTGTTACATCAGCTTTTTTTAGTATAGCTGCAACTTCATCTACATTATTAGCATTATCTATTACCGAACCTAAAGCACCTGTTTTTAAAGCAGTTAATCCTTCGTCTGTCTTACCTAATATATTTAATCCACCTAATACACTGTCAACATCACCGAATAGAGAACCAACAGTACCTATTAAGGCTCTGACATCATTTCGCATATCATTTAGTTGTTGTTCTGATAAATCCGACTGTAATTCTTCACCAAAAAGTGGATTAAGCAGGTAATTATCAATAACCTCATCTGGTGTTTTATAGCCGTAATCAAACCAGTTAGTAGCCTCGCTGGGGTTTAATATGCCTGTAACAATCTCCTTTGGTAGATCATAGAACAAACCTTTAGTTTCTTCTAAAGTACCACCTAAGGAACTGCCTATTAAATCCATTAATCCAAACTCGCCACTTTCTTTTTGCTGACTAATTTTTTCCATTCTTTCTCTCCGCTGTTGTGGTCTTTTATATGTAAAATAATCTGCTGTTTCAGAAAATGGTATTTCAAATATTTCTAGCAGGTTCAACAATCCCATTCCCATATTTTTAGCACCAGTTTTAGCCATATCAACAGCATTATTACCAGTCTGTAAATCTTCACTTACTTTATTCTTCCAACTTTCAGTTGAATTATTATCATAATCAATATCAAGTTTAGCCACTTAATCACCTCCTTTACTTAAAACTTTATTAGAAGTTGAAGAAATCAAATAAACCACCTTTATTTTCTTGCTCTAACTCTTTCATTTTTTCAAAAAGTATCTGTGCTAAATCATAACTAGCACCAGCATCTAATGCTTTCTGTATAATTTCTTCTTTATTTTCTTCTAAAGTACCACTCATTTTATCACTGCTCATAAAGGTGTTATATTGTTCCATAGCCTCTTGTTCTAATTCTTGTTCAGAGCCGAAATCTTCTATTGTTAACTGTGGTTTCTCTGTTTCCTGTTTCCAATTCCAACCATCTAATTCATCACCAAAATATTCTTCTACATATTGGTCGGATTTATTTCTAACTTCTTGTTTAACTTTATTTATTCTACTTTGTTTAGCATCAGAAACTTCTCTCCAATCTTTGATATCTTCAAATCTAATATCAGTCTGTAATACTCCTAACTTTTCAGCTATCGCTCTCTTTTCTGCTGCATTTCTTACTACATTCATAGTTGCCTGTTCACTTCCACCCATTCCAGCAATATTATTATTCTCAAATTGCTCTGGTATATTACCTATTTGTCCTTGCTGTATATCAGAATGAAAGTCAGAAACTTTGCTGTATGCACCACTATCACCACTGCTACTGCCACTTCTTACAGAATTAACATCACTTATTTTAAGCACACTTGCAGGTGGTATTTTATCATACATATCAGAAGTTAAATCATAGGCTCTATTTTGATCATAACCATCTTCTACAAAGCCAATATAAGTATCTTTAATTTCCTCAACTGTGTAATCTACACTATCACCTTCTGGTTCTATTAACTGAAAACCTTTGCTTTCTATTAACTGTTTTATTTCATTTGATAATCCGTAGTCGCCTCTATTATATGCTTTAGCCATATTTTCTAACTGATTAATGGTATATCCACTTTCTTCTTGTTCAGCTTTTGGCTGATAGAATTCGTTAACACTTCTGCCTGTCTTATCAGCGAAATCTTGTTTTTCAGCAGATGTTATATTATCATCATTCTTCAGATAACCACTTATTAGATTATTAGCATCATAATTAGTTTTTTCTTCAACTTCCACTGTATTCTGATAAGCACCTTCGAAACTATCTAAGTTATTTATTGCTAACCCTTCACTTGCTCTTTCTGGTTTCATACCTCCCTCTCTATTTTTGTTATACTGTGCCTGTAATTCATATCCGGGGGTATTTTTTTCTCTTTCATCAAATTTAAATACATTAAATCTAGCATTTTCTATTTCTTCTTCTGATAACGAAGGATCATTATCTAATTGAAAACCTGCTGTCATTTCATAATCTTCTTCTGTATTCTAATTATTAGTAAAAGCATTAAACTCATTTTTGTTATCAATTCGATTATTTTTGTTATAGTCCCAACTAGGATAAGTTTCTTCCTGTTTTTCTGGCTTACTAGGATTATAAGGTGTATCTACATAAACAGTTTCGCCGTTTAAGTCAGTTGCACCAAATCCAGCCTGCATATACTTTGGTATTTGGTTATATTCATCTTCTGTTAAATACTTGCTCCTATCTAAAGTTTTAGTTTTTTTTGGCTGTTGAGGAATAAGTAAATTAGTAAATATCTCATTAACCCTTTGGTTGTATTCATTTTCTGGTTCTCTAGTTATTTCCCTGTTGATAGTTCCCTGTGCTTGTTTAGTGATATTTGGTGAAGGAACTTTCAAGTCTAACTGTGGAGGTTTGTTATTTAAGTTTAAGTCGTTGCTTATTTTATTCTGCAAGTTAAATCCTACTTCTGGTCTATCTATATTGCTTTCATTTAAACTATAATTAGTATCAGTCTTTCTCTGTGGCATATAATCATATTCGCTTAAAAATGGTTCTGCATATTTACCCGCTGTTAACTTTAATAGATTAGGATTACCACTTTGAATACCCATTTGAAATAAAGGATCATTCATCATTTCTTCTAAAGGGTCTTTTTTCTGTTCTCCTATTAATGCTCTGCTGATGGCATTACCACCACCAGCATTTGCAAATCCTTGTAAAAAAGAACTCCAATCTGCCATTAACTCACCTCCTTTTAATCAAACCAACTTTGCGACCAATTATCCATTACTGTACCTCCAATATCACCTAAAGCACCCCACATACCAGCCTGTTGCTGTGCATTAGCATTAGCATTACTTCCTTGTATTCCTGCATTAGCCTGTTGTAAAGGAAGTGTAGCTCCTTGTAATACACCCATAGCTTGATTGAATGGCTGTTGGTTAAGTTGCTGCTGCTGATAGAAGTTATTTAAGGCTCTGTCAATATTACTCTGTTCTAAATTGCCTTCATACTGCCCCATATTCATTAAGTTTTGAATATCTTGCTGTTGTAAATTCTGTTCATTTCTCCATTGGTTCATTTTGTTTGAGATGTTTTGTTGTTGCTGACTGGACTGCATATTAGAGAGATTCATTCCTTGTGATAAAGCATTGTTCCTTTCTTGATTAGCTAGTTGTTCATTTTGTAAATACATATTAGTTTGAGCGTCTGCTAATTGACTACTTGCTTTATTTTGAGCACTTCTCAAACCTTCTGTATTCATATCAGAATCCATCATTCCTCGTCTATTCATACCTCTAAAAGTATTCTGAATGTTATTCTCTAAATTTTGGTTAACATTCTTTTTAGTTTGTCCCATTCTTTTGTCCATTTCTTTATCAGACATTCCAAATGATCCTTGATTAAGCATAGAATTTATTTGTCCACTAACATTTTTTTGTGTATCAGAAGGGTTAATGTTAGTTTGACCTTGATATTGGTTATTACCCATCATATCTTTAACCTGTCCAAAACTATCAGGCATAGTTCCTTTTAATTTACCGTCATATTGTTTTGCACCTTCATCTAGTTTTCCAAAAGCTATTTTTTCTAATTCTTTTTGAAGTGGTGAGCGTTTCATTTGCTTTGCTCTTGTAGAACCACCGTCGTCGTCGTCGCCACCAAATAGACCACCTAATAAGCTACTACCTATTCCACCTGCAATCGAACCTAAAATACTCATAATTTACACCTCCTTTGTAGATAAGTTTCCACTATCATCTATTGTTAATCTATACTTCGTTCCATTAGGAGAAGTTAAGATAAAGAACTCTTTTTCATTAACATTCTTTGCTGTAAGCCCACCGTAAAGTATTTCTCTAAATTGTGTCTGTATATCCATATCTTTATCTGGAGGTAAAGTATATTCTGCCATTAAACCACCTTCTTAAATACAAGACCTATATTTTCGTCGTGTACTATAAATTCCCACCCTTTATTTCCAGCATAATTCATAGCCTCTACTAATTTAACATTTCCTATTTCTTTTTCTTCTTTTTCTGTAATTAGAATAAACTTATTTTCATCAGTATTAATCAAATAAGCATATTCATAGTTATTTTTAAACATTTATTAACCTCCTATAACTTTACATCTATGCTATTCGTTTCCACATATAAACGGTAATATAAGGTTGTAAATTATTGTGAGTATTGTCTGAACCTGCATTAGCTGTAGAGCCACTAATTGTGTGTGAGTGTGAACCACTACTACTTGTGTTTCCACTAACATAGTGAGTGTGTGAGCCATTACTGTTAATGGATAAGGAGTGAGAGTGGTCACCATTAGAAGAAGTACTCATTTCTAATCTTTGATGACCAGCATTATCTATTTTATACCTACCATCACCTAGGTCATAATGATATTCAATAGCATTATAAACATGGTTATGATTACCTGTAATATTAGTACTACCACTATGACTATGGTAACCACTAGAACTCGAAGTATCGCTGAATGTATGAGTGTGAGCACCTGTAGAATTATTAGACAAACTACCACTATCATGGGAGTGAGAAGGTATTTCTGCCTCTGTAAGAGTATGAGTTTTAGCACCACCAGTTTCTTCTGCTGTATAAAAATCTGTATCATCTGGGTCGTGTCCAACAGGAACTTTACCTTTTCCGAACTTTTCCCAATTTCCAAACCCTAAAAGTATAGAAGGGTTAGTACCATCATTTGCATTAAAATATAAACTACCTACTGGATAAATCATTTCTTTTACATCTAATTTTATTTCATCAATAATAGTACTTATTAATGTTTCTTTGGAAAAGTCTATATTTTTTTCATCAATATTACCATTTAACTCATTATAAAGATCATCAAAATTAGCATTAACCTGTGTTGGATCAGCGTCGTCTTTATCTTGAAAAGTATATTGTTTATTAACTATACCCATTTAATCACCTCCTGTTTAATTATTATCTCCAATAAGCCTCTCTTTTGCCTCTGACTTTAGCTGTCAGCCCATAAAACTTAACATTATTAGTTGAGTTATCTCGTATTGTAAAACTAATAGTACCTCCATGAGAACCACCAGGAAAACTTGTACCAAACTTAAATATTGCTGGTTTATTCCAAATTAAATTTCCCCAAGTTGTGCTCCCCCACTTGTAATTTTGGTTAGTATCATAACCTGCTATATCAAAAGTACCAGATTTCCTACCTTTGTCTATCGAGTAATCTAATTTAACTTCTCCTTGAGATATAGCTGACGCCATTATTTTTCTAAATGTTTTTATTACATCTTCGCCGTCTAATTCAAAGTGTTTAGTTGAATACCTCATATCAATAGGGTCGCCGTTATCATCTGTACCAGTGTCAAATTGATGTACCTGTCCTTCATTTGAATCGCCAAAATATATTTCTCCTATATTAACCTGCCCATCTTGTGAACCGTCAAAGTTGTTGAATACACCGGCGTTAACTCCTGTATAATAACTCCAACTTTCGTGCATTAGGTTATAAACTAATATTATATTATTGGTAGATGAGCCGTTTTTAGGATAGGATAAGTAGTATTTGTGGTCATACCAAGCACCACTTACTTTGGAAGGATCAGCTATTTCATTAATTTTCTCGCCTATCTTTTCACTGATTAAATCAACGGAAGAACCGTCAAATGTGTATATTCCATCTCGGTAGAGGAAGTATAAGTAGTTAAAGATGTTAACTACTGAATTAGGGGCTATACATCCGATATTTGGCTGAACATTTCGGAGTTGATAATTTTGTTGGTCTGTTCCATAAAGGGTATAAATTGAACTACTCTTAAAGATTACTATATTTCCTTGTTGCCTTGTAATAGCAGTTATAATATCTCCATCGTTGCTGTTTACATCTATGTAGTGAGTAAGTCCATATTTGTAGGAATAGTCAATAGAATAGGCTTGAGAGTCGGTCATATTGCCTGTTGAGAGAGTTTTAATTCTACCTTCGGTATAATCTACCTCGTAGTCTATACCTCGTTCATAACTGGCTATGTACTCGCTGTTATACTGAATAGGGGCATTGTCTAAATATATCCAGTTATCGTGGTCTGCTGTAAAACTTTCTCCATTCTGATTGGAAGTTTCCCACCATTCTAATAAACCATTATCGTCTATAACTGTGTAGTATAATCTATTAGGGTTTTCTTCATCTCCTGCTATGTAAAGTTTATTGTTATTTGCTATTATAAATTTACCATTTGGTGCATTAGGATTGATGTCAATATTTTCGCCGTCATATATTCTTAGACCATCTTTACCATTTGCTATAAAGCATTTATCTAATAAGGTAGCGAAGGAATAATGTTCTTCTGCTGTTAAGCCAGTTTCTAAAGTGGAGTATGTTCCTGCACTTTCATCTATCTCATATAAGCCTGTTCTGGTGGCTGTGATCATATGTCTATCACCGTTCTTCTCGTGGAAGATGTGTAGTCCTTTTATTCCATCTGCACCTATTGTGCTGTCTAAAAGAGCCTTATAACCATTTCTTTTAATGATAGCACCTTGTTTATCAAAGTTAACATTCCTGCACTCTACTGCCTCATTATCTTCCATAAAGAAGTTTTGACCTTCTGTGTTAAGCCCACCAGAGAAGTCTTTTATCCTTAATCTTTTTCCCATTCTACACCTCCTTCCACTCACTATTTATTCCTTCTACATCTTGCCATATTGTTTCAGTATTCTTTTTCTTTATCCATTCGTTTTTAATACTTTTATCTAATACCCAACCGTCTAAGTAATGGTTTATTTTTTCTTTTAACTTATCTTCTGTGAACACTTCCCAAGTCATTGTATACCAGTTTTCAGCGTCCTTGTTGAAATATCCACTGTCTGATTGTTCAACTTTTATCCCATCTTCTGTTGTGTTTCCTGCAAGTATAGAGTTATCACTCTCTGACAGTAAAACATCTTTACTCTCACTGCCTGTTAAATCACCGTTATCAATCCCGTTGAGATTATTCTTTGCAAGAGTATTACTGCCTAAGCTATCTAATTCACTTTGAGGGGTTATTAATAAATTATCGTGTGTTTCATTTACGGTGAAACTATCACTATCTATTTCTTCTACTTTGAAATCTTCTTGTTCTAATTCTACTGTTAAACTTCCAGTATCCTCATTGGTATCCGCTGTGTCTATATCTACTGTGAGGCTTTCTAAAACTGGTGTGACTGTGGTATCATCAGTTGATAGGGTTTGTCTTACATCAAGGGTACTAGCACCACTTATATTAGGTATTGAGCCACCATTAGTTGCTGTATCCCAAGTTGAGCCACCATCAAC
>Ga0136606_1000925_pt1 | contig 8824 bp, 9 predicted proteins | sample AntDeeMetagen680_FD_104935 | JGI IMG/M metagenome (GOLD analysis project Ga0136606, IMG submission 104935) | Saline lake microbial communities from Deep Lake, Antarctica - Metagenome #680 | ecosystem: Environmental > Aquatic > Non-marine Saline and Alkaline > Saline | place: Antarctica: Deep Lake...
GACCTCGAGATCGATCGACATCCATCGCTCGCTGATGTGCGCTAAGTACAGGTGAAGGCGTTACCGCGATGAGCATCTGCGAACGAAGTGAGCAGTTCACCGCCGAAGCGGGCGAAGCCCGCGAAGGCGGCCTTTTTACCGTAGATTTTTGCAAGCGGTTCGAGCGACCGAAGGGAGCGAGGACCCGCAGCAAAAAGGTACGTATGCATCTGTAGCTATCGAACCGGACGATTCAGTTCGGATCCGACCCTGAATAAAAAAATGGAATCACCAACTACTGTTATATGGATGGTATTCCAATCTGAGCCATGTTCTCTCATGACATATCATGGTGCCGTCTCTGTGGTCCCTCCGTGCGATTTCCGAACGGACAACTACAGGGAGCGAGGGACAACGCGTGACCAGGAACGCTGATAAACTGCAAAACGTTGCGCTCGGAACCGCTCCGGCCGATCTCGTCGTTCCGAACGGGCGAGTACTGTTACCGGAATCCCGCCGCATCGTCGATCGTGAGATTGCCGTCGAAACCGACAGGATTGCAGCAGTCACGACCGATGCGAGCGACGTGACGGGCCCCGAGACGACGGTTGTCGACGCCGAGGAGAAAGTGATTGCCCCGGGGTTCGTCAACGCGCACGTTCACGTCGACTCGTTCCAGCCGTTCGAACGGGCCTATCACCGCGTTCTTGCAACCGGAACCACAGCCGTCGTAACCGAAGTCTGTGAATTCGGGAGCTGTTTCGGTGAACCCGGTGTCCGACAACTCCTCGAGGCGACGGCTGCCCTCCCGATTCGGGTTTTCGGGACCGTTCCGCCGCAGGCGTTCCTCGACGCATTTAGCGTCGGATACGACCAGTTCGACGACACCGACCGCGAGGAGCTGTCCGCCCTGCTCCGGGAGGATCGAATCGTCGGTATCGGCGAAATTCCCTGGATACAGCTCGTCGGGCGCTCATCGCCGGCTGAATCACTCGCTGCGCGGGCTCGAGCGCTCGGCAAGACGGTGAGCGGTCACGGAGCCGGCTGTTCGGGTCGTCGATTGACTGCTCTCGCCGCGACGATCACCGACGACCATGAGATGGTCTCGAGCGAGGAGGTCGCCGAGCGCCTCGAGAACGGGATTCACTCGATCGGGCGCTATGGTACGTTTCGCGACGATATCGACGCGCTCGCCGACGCCTACGAGCGGTTCGGGTCGGCGGAGCTCTCGCTCTCGACGGACTGGATCTGGCCGACTGATATCGTCACCGAGGGGTACATGGATGCCGTCGTTCGACGGGCTATCGAGGCGGGAATTGACCCGGTCGACGCCGTTCGAATGGCGACGCTCAACCCCGCACGTCACTTCGGTCTTCCCGATATCGGCTCGTTGTCTCCCGGTTCGCGAGCCGATATCATCGTTCTCGACAATCTCGAAGATGTCGCCGTCGAGACGGTTATCAGCGGCGGCGAAATCGTGGTCGACGGCGGCACGCCGGTCGTCGAGTCCCGCTCGCACACCTCGAGTGGTTCCGCGATTCGATCTCACTGTCGCTGGACGAAGGGGCGTTGCGAGTCCCGACGGCCGACGGTTCCGACGGGACCGTCAGAGCGATCCATTGCGAGGGCGGAACAGTGACCAGCGAGGCGACCGTCGAACCGGCGATTGCAGACGGGGAATTCGTCGCGACGCCGGACCGCGACGCGCTCAAGGTCGGGCTCTTCGATCGCTCGCCGAGTGGAGTCGGGGATGGCTTTACCGGATTCCTCTCAGGTTTTGGACTCGAGGTGGGCGCGGTCGCGACGTCCCATACGTGGCAGACCCCCGGCGTGATCGCCGTCGGTGCGGACGAAGACGCGATGCGACGATCGATTGCGGACGTGATCGAGATCGGCGGCGGGTGGGCTGTTCGTGGCCACGAGACGACTCGCGTCACGTTCCCAACGCCGATCGGTGCTCGCTGTGCGGACCGTGATATCTCCGAGACCGCCGAAAAGATGGCCGACGTGAGTTCGGCGCTCCGAGAGTTAGGGGCTCGTCTCGAGGAACCGGCACTCATCCTACAAGCGTTGTCGTTCACCGGTGTTCCGTCGCTCAGAATGTCGTTTTCCGGCTACGAAGACGTGTTCGCGCGGGAAACCGTCGGCACCGATCCGGCGACGTAACTGCTGACAGAATCGGCTCAGCCCATCTCACACGGCGACCAGTTTCGATCGCCCACTGGAACCGGCGCGAGCGTCACTTCCGTGTTTTGCATCCCCGACCGGCGTTGCCGGAGCAGCCACACAGACTCGTCGGGTGCCAGACTCGAGGGCGGCGCTCGTGTCCCCGTTCTTCGCCCACCCTGTCCTGTGTCGCCCGCCCGACGCACCGTCTCCATTGCTCGCGAGCACCACCTCGAGTGCCGACCGCCATCGGCTGCCAGACCCGAGCGTCAACTGGGTCGACGCCGCTGCCCGTGACTCCGCCGCCTCGTCTCCCGAGCGCGAGGGCGATCGGTGGCTCCCCGCGTATACTGGCGGCCCAGCGAGCCCGCACGGGCGGACAGAGGCGGCGACGTATCGCGGGCGTTCCGACCGACCGGTCGGATCCGACCACCAGCCCGAGGATCGCACCCGACTCGCGGCGATGAATCCGGCCGGCGACGAAGGCGATCCGGGGCCGCCGCGCCAGACAACCGGTCCGGCCTTCGCCCGGATCACGGCAACCGAGTTCGGACGAATCAAGGCGGCAGCGACGGGCGGCGATGGATTGCGGGCCGTCGACAGCGGTCTCGAGTCCGAGCCGGGAGACACCGCTGGCGGCGATCGCAGTGCTGTCCCGAACACGATCAAAAGGACCGGGCCAAGCGGAGCGCGGCGATCGAAGACGACATCTCGACGCGGGGTCTCTCCGCTGCCGACACTGAGAGCGGTGTACCTGACGGATATGATGTCCGTCTGGCAGATGAGTGCTGATATATAGGCTGGGGGTCAATCTCTCGCATGGTCCACCATATCCTCGTTCCAGTCGACAATTCGGACGAGTCGACGAAAGCGCTCGAATACGCCGTTGAAGAGTACCCTGACGAACGGATCACTGCGCTACACGTCGTTCAGTTCGATCGAACCTCGCTGTACGGGGACGAGGGATTCCTCTACAGTGACGAGTATCGCGAGCAGGTTCGAAAGCGGGGTACGGACGTCCTCGAGAGAGCGAGCGAGACCGCCGCTGAACAGGGTGTCGACATCGACACTGCGCTCGAAATGGGGAAGCCAGCGCGCACGATTACCGCATATATTGCGGAGCATGACGTTGATCACGTCGTTCTCGGAAGTCACGGCCGCACCGGGCCAGCGCGCGTTCTTCTTGGCAGTGTTGCTGAGACGGTAACGAGGCGCTCGCCGGTTCCGGTGACGGTCGTCCGATGACTCGTCTCTGTGCAGTCTCGAGAGCCAGTAGTAGGCGGCTCCCGTCGTGAGCGAGACTGAGACGCCGGCCACACGACGTGTTTGGCTGGGCCGCGCCCTCGCATAGTCGATACGTGGTGCGATCACGCTCGCGCTGTCGCACGTAGTGGGGCCGCCAGCCCGGTACGAGCAGGGGCGGCTACCGCCCGACGACGCCCAGACGGGCGTCGCGGAGCGCGTCGAGGCAGCGCTCCGTGGCGGCCGCCGTGCCGACGTGGACCTAGTCGTCGCCGAGGACCTCCTGGACGAGGGGCTGCGCCGTCGCGAAAGCCCGGTCGGGGCGTGGTGTTACTACGACCGACTATCTCAGAAGCCCTACTCCACGTTTTCGAGGATAGCGGGGTTCGTCACGTCGCAAACCGGATGGTTTACGCTATTCGTTATCAATTCACACGATATGCCACGGTATTACGAGGATTTGGATATCGGTGAGACCTACGAGACTGGCGGATACACGGTTACTAAGGAGGAGATCATCGAGTTCGCCGAGCAGTTCGACCCGCAACCGTTTCATCTCGACGAGGAGGCCGCTCAGGATTCGATGTTCGGTGAATTGGTCGCCAGCGGCCTCCATACCCTCTGTTTGTCCGTCCGGTTGTTCGTCACGGAGATCGTCAACGGCGAGGTCGATATCGCGAACATGGGCGGCCTCGGGATGGACGATCTGCGCTGGCACGAGCCGGTCCGCCCCGGTGAGACGCTTCGCGTCCGGGTCGAGGTCGTCGGCAAGACACCCTCGACAAGCCGATCGGATCGCGGCTACGTCGATTTCCGTCGCAGCGTCGTCAACGATGCCGATGAAGACGTGATGTCGATCCTCTCGCACAATATCGTCCGCCGAGCAAACGCGCCAGACTAGCGTCACGCGCTCGCGTTCTAGCGCCGCCACAACGAGTTATCATTGACTGGCCATCCCGAGTGAGAGCGTCTCCGTTCCTCGTTTGGGATCGCTGCTCCGTCGCTGAGAGGCGCCCAACGGTATATGTGGGTGGCTCGGAATAACTGTGGTATGGGAACGTATGACTGCCTCGAGTACGCTGCAGAGGAGGGCGTGGCCCGAATCGCACTGGATCGTCCCGAGGCTCTCAACGCGTTGAATCCGCCGTTACTGCGCGAACTCGAGGACGCGATCGAACGCGCTGAGGGCGCCGATGGGGTTCGAGTCGTCGTCCTGAGCGGCAACGGCCGCGCCTTCTCCTCGGGCTACGACATCAGCGAGGCCGAGACCGAGCAATCGACCGACGACCGCATCCTCGACCAGCGGACTCACCTCGAGGCGATCTTTTCGTCGCGGCTCCCGGTCATCGCGGCGGTCGACGGGCCTGCGATCGCCGGCGGGTGCAACCTCGCGATCTGCTGTGATCTCACCTTCGCGACGGCACCCTCCGAGTTCGGCTATCCCGACATGCACTTCGGCGAACCCCCGCCGAAGTTCGTGCTGCCGTTCGTAACGAACTCCCTGAAAGACGCCCGGGAACTGCTCTATTCGGGGAAGACCGTCGACGCGGCCACCGCCGCCGAGATGGGACTGGTCAATCGGGTCGTCCCAGAAGGCGAACTGGACGCGACCGTCGAGACGGAAGTGGCTGCGATCAAGAAGACCCCGAGTACGGCCGTTGCTATCGCGAAAGACATGCTCAACGATGTACAGGAAACCCAGGGGTTCAGACGGTACGGCCGCGTCGACGAGTACGTTGGCGCTCTCACCATGGAATCCTCGTCTGCGGAGCGATTTCGCGAAATCCGGGACGAGGAGGGGCTGCAGGCCGCCCTCGAGTGGATGCACGAAACCGACAAAGCCTGAGTGAAAGGAGCGGGACGACCGCCCGTGTCCGTCAGTCGAATACCGAGCAGCAGGTGCTCGGCGTGGCGGCCGGCCGTCGGCGGTCCTGACCTATAAAGTTAGCAGTTCAGGTCTGAAGGGGCACTAGTTCACGCTTTTGGACAGCTCAGCACCCGCTTTGAATTTGACCACGTTCTTCGCCGCGATCTCAATTTCCTTCCCCGTCTGCGGGTTACGCCCAGTTCGGGCAGACCGCTTCGAGATACTGAACGAGCCGAACCCGATCAGTGACGCGGTTTCGCCACTCTTCAGCGCTTTTGTAGTTGCGTTGATGAACCCGTCGAGTGCCTTCTTTGCGTCAGCCTTTGAGAGGCCGCTGTCTGTACCGCGTTGTGTGTCGGTTGCGATGTGGTCTGCATCGATGACGACGTCGGCAGAGCGGCATTTGGATCCAGCTCTGTTTCGGCGCTGATCACCGTGTCCAGGGCTGAGATTGAGTGCGGCGGCGAACTCCGGACATGCATCGAAATCGACTGCCGATTCATCTTTCGAGTTGTTCCCGTTGCCGTTCCGTACGCCGTTGGAGACAGTAAACAGTCCGAATTCGGGGAGTGCGACGCGGTCACCGTTCGCCAGTGCTTTTGTGGTGGCGTTGATGAACCCGTCGAGCGCTTTCCTTGCGTCAGCGTTGCTGATGCGGGCTTCGCTTGCGACCGCATCGATGAGTTCAGTTTTGGTCGCTGCTGTGGCTGATCCGGGGATCGTGGCCATGCCGAGTCCGAAGAGAATTGATATCGCGCCGCCTTTGTGGAAAATGTCTCGGCGTGAGTAGGTTGGTTGGTGCTGGCTAACGGATTTCATGGATAATCAGGTATTCAAACGGCAGGTAGAAGCTTAAGCGGTCCGTACTTATTTCCTACATTATACTATATTTGGACTGATGTTACTGTCTCTAAACACCGGACGCCTCGGTGGGAGTGGCCCATCGTCTCACTGTGTACTTGGGAGGGATCCCAGCGGTCAGTTCGCATCTGTCGTGATCGATTCACGGTTTCGTGTCATCCGGTGCGAGACGCCGTACCTCAACCCTTTTATTACCGCTGTTCGTTGACTGGCACATGAGCGAAGACGAGGGCACGAACACGTCCGCCCAGGGTGTCCCGTCCGAGGAGGAATCCAACGACGGCGAAACGGCCGACGTGGATCCTGCGGCGTCGACGGATGGGGAATCGAAACCGGCTCCTGACTCGGACGACGCCGAATCGGAAGGGACGGCTGCGGACGCCGATTCGAGCGCGGACGCGGTCGACGGAACAGCGGCAGCGGGGACCGAGACGGCCGGGGGTGACGATGCGTCCGAGACAACAGCGACCGGAACGACCACGGAGGACGTCGGCGAAGACGGGGATGCACCCGAAACGAGCGAAGACGTTCAGCGCATGCTCGATCGGGTCACCGAGTACGACGACGAACTCGCCCACAAGGTCAACTCGATCGTCGAGGAGGCCCGCGACCTCAACGGGACCGTCAAACACCAGCGCGAGGAACTCGAGGATCTCTCCGAGCGCATCGAGTCACAGGCCGAGACCATCGGCGAACTCCAGACCGAACTCGACGAGTACGAGGCAGCCTTGAACGAGCGCGACGAGCAAATTGCGGCGTACGAAGAGGAGATAGAAGACCTGAAGAGTCGGCTCAAGCGAAAACAGGCAGACTTTCAGAACTACAAGAAACGCGCCAAGAAGCGCCAACAGCAGATCAAGGACCGCGCCGCCGAGGACCTCGTCGAACGTCTCATCGGCGTCCGGGACAACCTCAAACGCGCGCTCGAGGAGGAAAGCGGCGACGTCGAAACGCTCCGGGACGGCGTCGATATGACGCTTCGCGAGTTCGATCGCATCCTCGAGGACGAGAACGTTTCGGAGATCGATCCCGACCCGGGTACCGAGGCCGATCCACAGCGCCACGAGGTCATGATGCAGGTCGACAGCGACCAGCCCGAGGGGGCCATCGCCGACGTCTACACGCCCGGCTACGAGATGGGGGAGAAGGTCATCCAGAACGCCCAGGTGACCGTCTCGAACGGTGAATTCGCGGATACTGATTCGGACGACGGCGACGGCACAGACGAGAGCGAGGAGGAGAGTGCAGCCGACCAATCGGACGAGCAACTCGACGTGACCGACGAGACCGACGCTGATGAGGCGGCCGACGAGTCCGATGCAGATGCCGACACGACTGCGGACGACGAAGCGGCCGAGGCCGACGAGTCGTCGGCGAACGACGCCGATGACGACGAGGCGATCGAACTCGGCGGCGAAGTCGCCGAGGACGACCGCGAAGACGCGTCGACGGACGCCGCGGCAGACGAACCGAAGGAATAAGGGAGCGGAGTCGCTCGAGCCGCCGGTGGTTCGCGTCTTGATCCGATGCGGATCCGTCTCTCGAGCCGACGCGGATCGAGTGAGGCCGACTGTGACGCTCGTTTTTACTGGACCCCAACTGTCTCGAGTGAGGCTGAGAGCCGCGGTATCCGGATTTTATTCGGTTCCTCCGTCTGCCTAGTAACCTTTAAAACAAAGTGCGCACAATACCCGTCCACTATGGCAAGCAACAAGATTCTCGGAATCGACCTCGGGACGACGAACAGCGCGTTCGCGGTGATGGAAGGCGGCGATCCGGAGATTATCGTCAACGGCGAAGGTGAACGAACGACGCCCTCCGTCGTCGCCTTTACCGACGACGACGAGCGGCTCGTCGGCAAACCCGCGAAGAATCAGGCGATTCAGAACCCTGAAAAGACGATCGCCTCGATCAAGCGCCACATCGGCGAGGACGACTATACCGTCGAGATCGAGGGCGAGGAGTATACGCCCGAAGAGATCTCGGCGATGATCCTCCAGAAGATCAAACGCGACGCCGAAGACTATCTGGGCGACGACGTAGAGAAAGCCGTCATCACGGTCCCCGCGTACTTCTCCGACCGACAGCGCCAGGCGACCAAAGACGCCGGCGAGATCGCCGGCTTCGAGGTCGAGCGCATCATCAACGAGCCGACGGCCGCGTCGATGGCCTACGGCCTCGACGACGACTCCGATCAGACCGTTCTCGTCTACGACCTCGGTGGCGGTACCTTCGACGTCTCTATTCTCGATCTCGGCGGCGGCGTCTACGAGGTCGTCGCGACCAACGGTGACAACGACCTCGGTGGGGACGACTGGGACGAGGCCATCATCGACTGGCTCGCCGACGAGTTCGAGGACGAACACGGTATCGACCTCCGCGACGACCGACAGGCCCTCCAGCGGCTCAAGGACGCCGCCGAGGAGGCCAAGATCGAACTCAGTAGTCGGAAGGAGACCGAGATCAACCTGCCCTTCATTACAGCGACCGACGACGGCCCGATCCACCTCGAGGAGTCCATGACTCGAGCCAAGTTCGAGTCGCTGACGCAGGATCTGATCGATCGCACCGTCGACCCGACCGAGCAGGCGCTCGAGGACGCGGGTTACGACGCGGACGAGATCGACGAAGTCCTCCTGGTCGGCGGCTCGACCCGGATGCCCCAGGTCGCCGAGAAGGTCGAAGAGTTGACCGGTAAGGCGCCCCAGA
>Ga0136606_1000976_pt1 | contig 8487 bp, 9 predicted proteins | sample AntDeeMetagen680_FD_104935 | JGI IMG/M metagenome (GOLD analysis project Ga0136606, IMG submission 104935) | Saline lake microbial communities from Deep Lake, Antarctica - Metagenome #680 | ecosystem: Environmental > Aquatic > Non-marine Saline and Alkaline > Saline | place: Antarctica: Deep Lake...
CGCCGTCTATGGGGCGACCAGCGTTGACGACGATCTCGAACTGTTCGTTGACCGCCACGGGAAGGCGGCACTCGCACCCGCGGTCATGGCGACGCTCACTTATCTACAGGGTGAGACAACGCGTCGTGGCGTCGCGGATGAACTCAGTGTCCCTGCTGTGGAGGCCATCGCGGTCACCCAAGCAATTGAGCGGATCATCGCTCTGGTGAAAGACCATGACCCAACCCTCAGCGACATCACGTTCGAGGTGGACGTTCACGATCGCGCAATCGAACAGGGACCGTACCAGCGAGCCGATGAGTGAGGAGCATCCGTCTCCGTTCCCGACAGCCCTTATTCTCGATACAAGCTTTCTTCGAACCATCGGGGGGACAGAATCCTCCTCGTATCAAACATTCATACAATACGTCAGAGAGGAGGGAAGTGACCTGTATCTGACACCGGGAGTCGTGGAGGAACTCGCGGAGCAACGCGGATACATTAGTATTGACTGGGTTGACCGAGCGGACACAACAGCGTGGATCAATCTCATCGATACCGTGCAGCCAGGGGTTCGGGTCCACGACGGGCCGCGTGCTGGGGAGATCATGGATCGGGTTCATGAGCGATTGGCGAAGTTTGAGCAGACAGATCCAGACGAGCTGAGGAAGACTGATTCAGAACTTCCAGCGGCTGCCGTGATGCTTCTTGGTTCGACAGTGCATGACTCCGTCGGGATTTTGATTGACGACCGGAACGCTGAGCGAGCGATTTCTGGCGTGATCGATAATACGTACTATGAGGGGCGAATTCGAGTACTCAGCATCTGGGATGCAATAGAGTATATCGAGTCCTGACTGCGTCAGAGATCGTCTAAGTAATCCCTCCGCTGTTCCATTTTTTCTTCCTCTGAACGCGAATCATAGTGCATCGAGAGTACGGTTTCTGAGACATTCGCCCGGTCCCCAACCGCCTTCATCGGCCAATCATTTGAGAGCGCGTGCGTAATGCCACCCCGTCGGAGAGCATGCGGACTCACAGAAGAGGGACACTCCGAAGCACCGTCGTAGTCAGCCGCCGAACATTCCTTAATCTCGCGCCCATGTGGGCACTCTCTTGTTGGGACACATGGGCGAGTATACCGATAGCAGTCGCCCCGAAGGGTAGTCGTATGAGCACGCCCTTCCGGCGTTGTCACGAGTGGTTCACGGCCGTGCTTGTCAGTGACCGCTGGTCGTTGCTGTTCGATCCAGTCGTTCAGTAGCTCACAGACGTCTGCTGAGAGTGCGATAAAACGCTGTCCTGTCTCACCGTTCTTCAATGGTGTCTCAGTCTCTGGGCGATGGATTACTTCGAGAGCCTGGTTTGCACGATCGTAGTCGGTACAATCCAGTGCGTGGACTGCTCCAACTCGCAGCATTGTGTGCCACATTAGTTCCAGCACTACGTGCGGCCGCGACGCGTACTCGTATTTCCCCAGATATACCAAGATCTGTTTGGCTCGCTCTGAATCCAGCATCACGCTTCGGATGTTGTCGGTACCAGTCAGCATCGGGGATAGCACCTTCGCATGAAGATCTTGTTCGACGCCGTCGATAGATTCCAGCCACTTGATAAACACACGTAACGTGTCCATCTGGGTCTTCTCAGTAGCTGGAGCGAGATCGCCTTCGACACGCCGCCAGATGCGGAACTCGTGGAGCTGGCGGCCTGACAGCTCGTTCAGGTTCTTGATTCCCTCCTCGTTGCACCACCGGATGAAGTGCCCGAGTCGGGAGCGATGTGAGTACAGCGTGGCTTGTGTGACACTGTTTTCACGGTCGGCTAAATACAGTTCAAGTGCGTGGTCGGGATCGATTGGTTCGAGACTCATTGATCGTCTCCACGCGGACCCCCGTCAGAACCACCGTTTTGAGACAGCTGATTTCGGCCGCCTCACGCCTCAAAGGTCGATCCGTTCGACAATCGAACCGGAGCCTGCAGCGCCCATAGTATTTGACGGCCATAATCGCCCGATAGCGCGGGGATTATTAGTCGAACGACCGGGGTGGTTTCAACCGGGATTCGTGTACAGCCAAACTGGTAGGAAGCGAGAAAATCAATCTCCGATTGACACAGTACCCTCATACTCTGTCAGAACACGAGTGCTGAATACAGAGGGTAGGCCTTGTTTAGACGCGGTTCAGATCGTCCGCCACGGCCTTTGCCCAAAGAATGAACTCGCGGAGAGAAGGACTCATAGGCGGATTCTGTTCCACCAATAGAGCTACTAACCGACGGTTTCAGTAGCGTCTAAACAAGGCTCAGAGGGTATATTCATCACGTTACCCGTCCGTCATCACCGTGGTAGTCAGTAACAGCTATTCAGGTGCGCGATGTACTGGTATGTAGCGTTCGCTACGCAGTAACGTTGGAGAAGGAGCCTGTCGAGTTGGACGCATCATACGGAGGGAGAGCCTATGACAACAACTGTAACCACCAAAAAGTTCGTACAGCGTGTCTACGACACGCTCAATGACCAGGATCGCGACGCGTTCACGGCTCTGTGTGCCGACGACTCCCTGCTCCACAGCGGTGACAAGGATTTTCAGGGCCTCGACGCGGCCAACCAGAACAGCGCAGTGGCCGGCCACTGTGAAATCGCCTGCCAACGGAGGAGACGGCATGTCTCCCGATGAGTCGAAAACAGACACCGCCTACGAGACTGCACTGAACGAACATTACGGAGTGACGGATCTCGGCGACGACATTCTCGACGCCCTCGAAGCCGCCGGGAAAGACGTCGACGCGCTCTCTCGGGAGGATATCGCGTCGTTCGACGAGTTCCACATCCGCGGGCTCGAGGCCACCCGAGAAGTCGCCGACCTTGCAGAGATCAAAGCCCACTCTCGCGTCCTCGACGTCGGGTGTGGGATCGGTGGTCCGGCCCGCACCCTCGCTTCCGAGTACGGTTGCGATGTCGTTGGAATCGATATTGTCGAAGAGTATTGCCGGGCAGCGACGCTCTTTACTGAGCGAGTGGAGTTGACCGACAAGGTCTCCTTTCAGCACGTCAACGCCCTCGACTTGCCATTCGAGGATGAGGAATTCGATGTCGTTTGGTTCGAACACTCGCTGCCGAACATCGAGGCCACAGACGTAGCGATTGAGGAGACGAGTCGTGTCCTCAGACCCGGAGGAACACTTGCGCTGTACGAACTTTGTGCCGGACCTGGGGGCGGACCAGTGTTCCCGGCCCCTTGGGCGTCAGATGCGTCCCTCAGCCATCTCGATACGCCTGAGCGACTCCGAGAGGAGATCCTTGATCGTGGCTTCGACGAGGTCGCCTGGAGGGACGTCACAGGGCCGAGCCTCGAGTGGTTTCGGAACGTGGTAGAGTCGATGCAATCGCGGCCAGCAGACGCGCCGCCACCGCTCGGACTCAACCTTCTGATGGGAGCGGATACACCGATCAAAGCGGCGAACGTCGTTCGGAACCTCGAAGAAGAACGGATCGCCGTCGTCCAAGGCGTGTACGAACGTGTGAGTCGGTCTTGAAACCCGTTCCACCTATCTAGCCGTATAAACTCGTGGCTTCGTACCCGTCTGCTTGGGCATTCTGCCTATTCTCCGCTCTGAATACGCGCCCTATCACTTGCACGGGAAGTGCTGACTTCTCGAATAGGTATTAGAAACGGCGGTTTTGAGACGATCGTATTCGGCCGCTTCACGCCTGAAAGGACGATTCGTTCGACACTCGAACCGGGGCCTGCAGGCCCCTTCGTTTTGTGGGTAGTTGGAATCCAACTTCATGCTACAACACGACCCCAAGAGAACATTGGAGAGAACCGTATCGTCTTGGCCACGATTTCTACACACCTTTCGAACACAGCATAACTGTGGCTTGCCGAAAAATGGCCCTCCAACTGCCGCGAGTTACTCGTCGACGTCGAGCCACGACCGGATCTGTTCGGTGATAGCAGCGGCGATGGCGTCACCGATGCGATCAGCCGACTCCGAGAGGTCCCACACGTGGTCGCCACCGCGAGACACCGTCACCCAGTCGACGTAGTCGTGACGGTCCAACTCGAGCAGGAGGTCCTTGAGAACCGTTTCGTCGAGCCGGCAGCCGAGCGCGGTCTCGATCGAGTCGGTCAACTGGGTCGTCGTCGCGAGAACGCGATCCTCGGGTCCGGTATTCGCGATCGCAGGCGCGGCAGTCGGTGTCGATGGGGATGGCGGCCGATCGGTCATTCTCGGCCACTGATTGTGGTGGTGGTAGTATTAATGCCGGTGGTAGTCGCGCGTGGCTGACTTCGGGTCGAAACGGAGTCGTCGAATCGGTCGATCGCAGACTATCGCCGCCAGCCGATCACTGACTGGAGCCGCCAGTTGATCGCTCACTCGGCGTCGACGAGCTTGTAGCCGCCACCGTCGGTATCGATATCCTCGTCGGACGAGTCTTCGTCGTCTTCCGGCGGGTTCGGCGCGCGTTCGGCGTAGTAGATTGCGCCGTCGATCACGCGCGGCGTGCTCGTGACGACGCCGTCGTTGTCGACCTCCCAGATCAGCTCACCGGTGCGTTTCTCGAGCGCGTAGAGCGTCGTGTCCTTCGAGCCGACGAGCACCCGCTGGTCGCAGACGGTCGGACAGCCCGTGATCGCGAGGTCGGTTTCGAACGACCAGTGTCGCTCGCCCGATTGCGCGTCGAGCGCGTACAGGTTGCCGTCGTGGCTCCCGATGAAGACCGTGTCCAGTTCGGGATCGAGCGCCGGCCCCGACATCACCAGGTTCCCCGTCTGGAACGACCAGTCTTCGGTGCCGTCCTCGAGGTTCACCCGGTAGACGTTGTGATCCCACGAGCCGAAGTAGGCCCCACCGTCGTAGGTCGCGATCGGTCCCTTGATCTCGCTGTTGTTGTCGTCTCGGTCCTCGGTTTCGAACGACCAGGCGAACTCGAGGTCGGGGAGGTCGGAGTAACGCCATCCGTACAGATTGCCGTCGTTCGATCCACAGACCAGATGGCCAGAGTCGGGATCGATCGCTGGCGTCGAGTGCGGGTGATCCGTCGGCCGTCCCTCGGGGTCCTCCCAGACGATCGATCCGTCCGCCGCGTCGACCGCGAACGTGCTTCCCTCGGGATCGTAGTATTCGACGGCCATGACGATGGTGCCGTCGTGATAGAGCGGGCTCGAACCGATGGCGTCGCCGAGGTCCTGTCGCCAGTCGATGTCGCCCGTCTCGAGGTCGATGGCGTAGAGCACGCCGTCGTACGCACCGACGTACGCGCGGCCATCGGCGATCGCTGGGGTTCCGTGGATGCCGCGGCTGTCGGTGTCCGTCCCGGTGCGCCAGCGCTCGGTGCCGTCGGCGTCGAGCGCCACGAGATATCCCGTGTCGCCGGGGAAGACGAGACCGCCGTCCGGCAAGGGGACGGCGCTGGCCTTCGCGGCGCCGTGAGAGCCCGTATTGAGTCGGTCGAGCCGCCACTCCCGTTCGACCTCGTCGGGAACCGTGGCGTCAGGATAGTATCCCCACCGCTCGAGCGAGTGTCTGAACTGGGCGACACCGTCGGGAACGGTCTGCTCGAGGCCAGTGTTCACCAGTGGAATTTCGTCCGTACCGCGTTGCCCGAGACAGCCCGCGATCCCGGCGGTCGCAACCGTTGCAGTGCCGACGGCCTGGAGTATTCGGCGCCGACTGTGTGCCGTCTCGAATCGCCCGTCGACGGCACGTGAATCGTCTGTCATCGTCACGACGGTCTCACTCGAAGGGTACCAGCTTTGCGTTCTTCGCGACGAGTCTCCGTGCCGATATGCCGTCGACTGGAACCGGATATCCCATTCGACGCCAAAGCAACCGAGTCCGTCGCACTGGTTGTATCCGAACAGAGAGCGACCGCTATCCATCCTGTCGTCCCAACGCTCGGTCGCTCATATCGCTCGGCGCCCGGAGTTTCGATTGCGAAACTGGCGACCGGCGTCGACGCTACTCGTCCGCTCGCCTCGAGCGACGCGTCACTTGTTGGGCAGTTCGTTGATGATGACGACGGCTTCGCCGTCGATAACCGTCTCGTCGTCCTCGTTGACGACCGCGGTGTGCAGCCGGTAGCGATCGCCGCCGAGATCCTCGACGATCTCACACTCGGCGGTGACCGTCTCGCCGATTCGGACCGGCCCCACGAACTCGAGGTCCTGCGAGAGGTAGACGGTCACCCCGGGTAGGCGGGCCAGTGCGGCGCTGATGGTACCGGCTACGAGCGTCCCGTGGGCGATCCGGCCACCGAACTGGGTGGCTTCGGCGAACTCGGGCTCGAGGTGGAGCCGGTTCGTATCGCCGGAAATCTGTCCGAACGCGGTGACGTCCGCGTCCGCGATCGGCTTGCGAAAGCGGACGTAGTCGCCGACGCCGAGGGTATCGAAGTCGTCGGTCGACCGTTCCATGACCCAGTTCTCGTCGCCGAACGCGACCTCGACGGCCGGCGTCGATGTCGTCGTGTCCACGTCCGGCTGGGTGGCGGATGCCTCGCTCGGACGTGTCAACCTCATCGCGGCGAGGAAGGCGTTGTTGGCCTCGACGTAGCTGTTAAAGACGTGTCTCGAGATATTGGCCCACTGCTCAGTTGCTGTCGCGGAGTCGACGCTGTCGGTGTCCGTACAGTGACTACTCATTGATCTGGTTCTGGGTCGGCGTGTCATTCGAGTGACCTGCCGATGCCGCAAGTGCGTACCACGGTCGCTGTCTTCCGGGTATCGCCAAATTATGTTGGGCTGCCAACCGTGACTCTCGTGAGTGTTGATGGGTGACCCCGGACAGCGATCGGTGTCGACTGCGACTGACACTGTACCCGTGCGAGCGATTCACCGAAGCGGTTCGGCGAATCGATCCCTGACAGGGAGTGATCGCCTACGCAGCGGGGAGTTCCTCGAGAAAGTCGGTCGCCGCCGCGTTGAACGCTCGCGGCCGGTCCTGGTTGACGAGATGGCCCGACTCCGCGAGTTCGAGTTGCGTGCCGTCGGTGACGGCCGAGGCGATCTGTCGGCCCTGTCGCTTGACCAGCGGGGCCTCCTGCTCGCCGTGGACGACGAGCGTCGGCGTTTCGATGCCGGATAGCTCGGGCGGATCGTACTGGTAGAGCGCGTCGAAGATCTTCCGGAACTCGGCCGACGGGATGTCGCCGACGGCGTCGATCGCGTCGGCTCTGGTATTGGGGTCAACCGACAGCCACCGTTCGCCGGTCGTCGCCTGTATCGAATACAGCATCGAACGGAAGGTCCCCGCCGACCCCTAGACCGACAGCGACGTGGCCAGCGCGGGCATCGGCGACCAGAACGACTTCACTCCTGACGGCAGTTCCACGGGGGGCATCGATCGCACTGCCCCGCCCAGAATCGCGCCCGCCGCGTCGTCGGAACGGCGATCCAGATACTCCTGGACGACCATCGACCCCAGCGAGAGCCCACAGAGGATTGGCCGTTCGATCTCGAGTCGCGAGAGCAGTGCCTCGAGGTCGTCGGTGAAGAGGTCGATCGAGTACTGATCGGGCTCCGTCACGCCGGTGTTGCCGTGGCCCCGCACGTCGAGCGTGACGACCCGATAGTCGTCGGCGAAGTGTTCGATCTGTGGCTCCCAGGTCGTCCCGTCCATCCAGCCGCCGTGGACAAACACGAGCGGCGGCCCGTCACCGATCGTCTCGTACCAGATGGTCCCGTCGTCGAGTTCGAGTTCTGCCATACAATGACTGGGGGCCGCTCGCTCTTAGAACGCCGGGTTGCGTACCACGGTTCGAGTGGCGGTCAAAACGGGATATGGTCCGCGCTCGTCGATGTCGCTCGAGGGCACCCTTGGGACCCCCCTATCGCTCCGTCTCGTCGGCCGCGCGGTCGGCTCCCGTTCTGACGGTCTCGGCTGACAGCGACTCGAGGGCCACCAGTTCGCCGTGGGTTTCGCTGGCGACCAGTTCCGAGAGGCCGGCGCGGGTGTCGTCGCCGGCGTCGACGACGATCACTCGAGTGTCGCCCGCCGCGAGCGCTCGAGCCGCGGTTCGTGTCGCCTCGGTCGGACTCCCGTCGGCGACGTTCGCTCGCCCGTCAGTAACGAGGACGACGACCGAGGCCTCGGTGTCGGCGCGCTCGAGGACGCGTCTCGAGGTCTCGAGACCGGCCGGAAGCGGCGTTCGATCGCCCGAGGGAAGGTCCTTCAGGTGGCGGGCGGCCAGCGAGACGCTGTCGGTTGGCGGGAGCAAGACGTCGGCGTCCTCGCCGGCGAAGGCGACGAAGGAAACCTGATCGCGGTGTTGGTAACTGTCGCGCAGGAGCTCGAGGACGACGCCTTTCGCAGTTCGCATCGCGGGCCGCATCGACGCGCTGGCGTCGACGGCAAAGACGATCGTCACCGACGTCTCGCCGGTGCGGACGGACTGCCGGAGGTCCCGCTCGTCGACCCGCGACTCGCCGCGGGACGCGGCCGATCGCACCGACGCGGCGGCGTCGATTGGCCCCTCGCCGGACGCGGGTTCGGTCCGGACGC
>Ga0136606_1001017_pt1 | contig 8257 bp, 8 predicted proteins | sample AntDeeMetagen680_FD_104935 | JGI IMG/M metagenome (GOLD analysis project Ga0136606, IMG submission 104935) | Saline lake microbial communities from Deep Lake, Antarctica - Metagenome #680 | ecosystem: Environmental > Aquatic > Non-marine Saline and Alkaline > Saline | place: Antarctica: Deep Lake...
AGTGTATGCGGAACAGAAGTACAGCCACGCTCCAACAGTGGCGAGTCCGGCAACCAACCCGATGATATAGCTAACCACCTTAGCCTGCGTCCCCGGCAGCAACAAGAGTCCACACTCCGCCGCTGCCCACACCCCGCTCGTGACAAGCAATCCGGTCAATCCTCGGCGTGTATCCGTATTCGGTACCCGTCGCACTCCACGGATGGCGGCAAAGCAGGCGACACCGGCGATAATGAATAACAAAGCAAGCCCGAATCGAAGATAGCTCACGACATTCTCAACATATCTGATATTCGGTAATATGTCGTATATGAGTTTTGGTCGGCCGGGCAACAGGATGTCACTTTGATTAACTCTGTATTGACCGATCCGTGAGCCTCCTGTATTGACCGCAGCGTTGCGGACGACGCAGCGCAACCTTACAGTTGCACCACTAGTACTCGCTACCGATCAAAATACCCACGGTCTCAACGACTACTCTTTGAGAAGGTATTTTGACACTAACAATGTCGCTGCGAGTTTGAGGCTGTATATGGACATTCGTCGACGGACATTGTTCCGGTTCCAGCGGCTCTGCTACCGGTGGAAGCTTCTCAAGCACCCATACGGATACGACTACGTGAGACAACAGTACTCTCTCACGGGCAAGCGAACCTCACCAGACGGCGACTGAAGCCGGTCAGTCTCGGGCCGCCGAGACGGCCTCGACAACCGCTCGCGCGTTCGCCTCGACCTGGTCGTACGCGTCGTCGTCGATCGCCTCGTGGTCGACGATCGAACCACCGACGCCGACCGCGACTGCGCCGGCCCGGACGTACGCGCCCGCGTTCTCCGCACTGACGCCGCCAGTCGGGACGAGGGGGATCTGCGGGAGGGGACCACCGATCGCCGCGACGTGGTCTGGGCCGCCGGTCTTTGCGGGGAACACCTTCACCGCGTCGGCACCAGCTTGGTAGGCCTCAAGCGCCTCGGTCGGCGTGTACGCGCCGACCGCGATCGGCGTTCCGTAGCGGTTCGCCGTCCGGATGACGTTGCGGTTCACCGTCGGCGTTACGAGGAACTCCGCACCGGCCAACTGTGCCGCTCGCGCCGTCTCCGCGTCGAGCACGGTACCGGCGCCGACCAGCGCGTCGTCGACGCGGTCCGATATCGCTTCGATCGACGACATCGCGTTCGGTGTGTCCGCCGTTATCTCCAGTGCTGTCACGCCGGCGTCGACGACGGCGTCCGCGACCGCTACGGCGTCGGCCGTGTTGACACCGCGGAGGATCGCGATCACCCCGCCGTCCGTGATTCGATCAAGTCGATCAGTTCGCATGATGGGTATCTGCCCCGGTGGGGTATTAAAACGAACCGTGTCGGGTACGCCCACGCCGTGTCACAATAGCTCGAGTTCGATCGTCTTTGCGGCGCTGGAGACGAGCCCGGCCGTGTCCTCCTCCAGTCGTTTCCCTTGCATCTCGTCGGACGGTCCGGAGACGCTGACTGCGCCTACGGAGTCGCCGCCGACGACGATAGGGGAGGCGACGCACTGCCAGTTCTCGTCGAGTTCACCGCGATCGAACGCGATGTTACGGTCCCTGATCGATCGGAGTTCAGAGCGGAGCGTTGCCGGGTCTGTCACGGTCCGATTGGTCTTCTGGTCGAGTCCATGGCGGGTGACGTACTCGTCGACCGCGTCCTCTGACCGATACGCGAGGATCGCCTTACCGGCCGCGGCCGCGTGGAGTCGGACGCTACCGCCCACCGGAATAGGATGGTTCCGGGCACCGATCCGATGGAGATAGACAGCGTTGGCCTCTTCGGGAACCACGAGGTTCGCGACCGCGCTCGTGTTTCGAGCGAGCATGCGGATCTCGCTCTGTGCTGCCTGGTAGACGGGGTTCCGTTCTCTCGTCCCGAATCCGATCCGCAGGAACCGGTGGGTGAGCTCGTAGGTGCCGCCTGAGTTCTTTACGTATCCGAGAGCACAGAGCGTCGAGAGGTGGTTGTGAACTGCACTCTTCGAGACGTCCAGCGTGCCGGCTAACTCGGTGACTCCGCCACCGTCACGCTCGTATAGCTCTTCGACGATCCGGAGAGACGTTGCGGTCGCCTGAACGGTGATAGTGTCCGTGTTCCCCATCGTTTCTCAGAGTAGTATGAACGACAGGTGTATAACGTTTGTTTAGTATCGAAGAACACTATCGGCGGTCGGGAGATAAAACTACAATAAATATCCATAGATTATTACTTTATGGATTGGAATTAAGAGACAAAAAGCCCAGAACCGGGAGAATGGTATATAATAGCCCAGTGTTCAGCCCAAGAAAACGCAAATGGAGCGTTTCTAAGCGTGTTTTAGGACAGATGTACAGTAATTTTATATACCTACAATATAAGGGACGAATACTCAGGTACGATCATGACTAAAAAACCAGACTACGCACGATACGGGCGGCGGCGGCTGATGAAGGGCGCAGGACTCGCGGGGCTCGCGGGGCTCGCAGGATGTATCGGAACTGGTGATCCCGAGGGCGGGAGCGGTGGCGGCGACGGGAGTGACGGGAGTGATGGAAGCGAGGGCAGTGACGGAAGCAACAGTAGCGGCGACGACAACGGCGACGGTGGCGGTAGCATGGCGTCAGAAATCGACGTGTGGGGGTGGGACGTCGCCGCACGGGCGCTGACGATCTCGGCTGAAGAGTACGAATCCGAAAACGACGCGACGGTCTCGGTCGAGGAGTTCGGTCGATCCGCGATGAAAGACCGGCTCCAGACGAACCTCCTCTCGGGCTCCGGCGCACCTGCGGTCTCCATGCTGGAGTCCGTCGACGGCCCCTCGTTCATCGACACGGGTTCCGTCGCGCCGCTCACCGACGAGATCGAGGAAGCGGGCATCCGCGAGGATTTCGTCTCCGGAAAGTGGGAGGCGCTCACTGTTGACGGGGACATCTACGCGCTCCCGTGGGACACCGGCCCGACGGCAGTCTACTACCGGCGGTCGGTGTACGACGAACACGACATCGACCCAGACAGCATCGAGACGTGGGCGGACTTCATCGAAGAGGGACAGAAACTGCCGGACGAGCAGTACATGCTCAACCTCCCCGAGGGGGACCTCTCCGGCGTCTGGCGGTACCAGTTCCGCCAGCTGTCTGGCGAGCCCTTCCTTGAGAGCGGCGAGGTGAACATCCACAACGAGAAGTCGCTCCGTGTGGCTCGTAACATTAAGGAGATATACGACGCCGACATCGCGGCCAATATCGAGGGATGGACAGCGGCCTGGTTCAGCGCCTACGGCGACGCGACGATTGCGTCGCTCCCCTCGGCGGCGTGGATGGAGGGAACGCTGCGTGCTGAACTCCCCGACACCGCCGGCGACTGGGGCGTGTTCAAGATCCCCGCGTTAGAGTCGGGCGGACCGCGGGCGTCGAACTGGGGCGGCTCCAACCTCATGATCGCCGATCAAGTGTCTGACGAAGAGAAGGCGCGCGGATGGGACTACATGGAGTACTCGTTGGCGACCGAGGAGATGCAGCTGGCGATGTACGACGAGTACGGGCTCTTCCCGGCGCTGGAGACCGTCTACGACGAGCCGGTGTTCGACGAGGAGCTCGACTTCTACGACGGACAGGCTGCGCGGGCGCTCTTTGCCGAGGTCGCACAGGAGTCGCCGGGATACCGGTTCACTGCGGACACCCCCGAGGTGTCACAGGCCATCGAGACCGAACTGCAGCGAATGATCAACGGTGAACAATCGCCCGAGGAGGCCATCCAGGCAGCCGCGGAGACGGTCGCCGAAAACACCGATCGAGACCTCGCGTAATCTGGGGTAATCGATCGCATGGCAACTTCTGACGAAACGGACGATCGGATTGGGCAGGGGTATCGCCGCCGCGTCCGCATGAAGATACGGACAGCCACGAGGCAGTCCAGACGGGCGATGCGACCGGTCTGGGACCGGGTGCGCTTTGCCAGACAGGACCTGACAGCGGCGACACCGACGCTGCCGCGGGTCGCGTATCTGTTCATTGCGCCGTTCTTCCTGCTTTTCAGCGTGTTTCTCGCCTTTCCGGTGTTTTACACGCTGTACCTGTCGTTTTTCGAGTACCAGGGTGTCGGCCAAGGATCGCTGTTCTGGATCGATCTCGGCCCGGTGTACATCGAGATTCCGCAGATCGCACAGCTGAATTTCGTCGGACTCGGAAATTACGCTCGCCTGCTCGGAAACGACCTCTTCTGGCAGTCGATGTTCAACACCTCGTACATCCTCGTCATCCAGGTCCCACTGATGATCGGGCTGGCGCTCGCGCTCGCACTCGCACTGAACGCGTCGTTCCTGCGGCTCAAAGGGGTGTTCCGCACCGCCATAGCGCTGCCAGTCTCGGCGAACCTTGTGGCGTACTCGACGGTGTTTCTGCTGCTTTTCAACGAGCAGTTAGGGTTCCTCAACTACGTCCTCGCCGGGGTCGGGATCGGCCCGGTTCCGTGGCTGACCGACGGATTTTGGGCGCGAAACACGATCATCGCCGCGGTGACGTGGCGGTGGACGGGGTACAACATGATCATCCTGCTTGCCGGGCTCCAGACGATCCCGCAGCAGCTGTACGAAGCCGCCGAGATCGACGGTGCGAACCGGTGGGAGAAGTTCCGCTACGTCACGCTCCCGCAGCTCAAGCCGGTCATGTTGTTCGTCGTCGTACTATCGACGATCGGGACGTTCAAACTGTTCGCTGAGCCGTACGTCATCACTGGCGGCGGCCCCACTAACTCGACAATCACCATTGTGCAGTACATCTACCGACAGGCATTCGTCAACTTCAACCTGGGCTACGCGAGCGCGCTCACAGTTGTGTTTGTGGCAGTTGTCAGCGTGTTTTCTGTTGTCCAGATCAAGATCGGAGGTGAGGACTGATGCGCGAACAACGGCGTAAGGACGCAGTCTGGCGATTCCTCACGTACGCCTTCGTCATCACGATGGTCGTGGTGATGATGGTTCCTTTGTACTGGATGCTGGTGGCGGCGACGCTCCCACAGGAGCAATTCTTGCAGTTCCCGCCGCGGCTGATTCCCGGAACGGCGTTCCTCGACAACTTCGCGGCGCTCCAAGAGCGGCTTGACTTCGTCCGGACGATCCGGAACAGTGTCCTCATTGCCGTGGTTTACACGCTGCTCTCGCTGGTGTTGTGCTCGATGGCCGGCTTCGCGTTCGCCAAGTACGAGTTCAAGTTCAAAGAGCCGATCTTCTACACGATCCTGGCGACGCTCGTGTTGCCGATCCAGCTCCTCGTCATCCCGCTGTTCTTGTTGATGGCCCAGCTGGACTGGACGAACACCTTCCGAGCGATAATCCTCCCGTGGGCGGCAAACCCCATTGGGATATTCCTCATGCGGCAGAACATGAAATCGATACCGGATGCGCTGCTTGAGTCCGCCCGCATGGATGGGGCGACGGAGTTCCAGATCTTCTATCGGATCGCACTCCCGACGATGCGATCGTCGCTAGCCGCGCTGGCGATCATCCTGTTCCTGTTCCAGTGGGATCTGTTCTTGTACCCGCTCGTGATTCTCGAGACGGCAGACATGTACACGATCCCCATCGGGTTGGCACAACTGACCGGATTCCAGCGGATCTACTACGACCAGATCATGGTGGCGGCGACGCTCGCCATCGTGCCGATGGTCGTGCTGTTCTTAGTGCTACAGAAACAGTTCGTCAGCGGCATCCTCGCGGGGTCGCTCAAAGAGTAACAATGTCAGGAATCAATATCACTGAACTAGACAAGGTGTACGACTCTGGAACCGAGAACGTGGTCGCGGTGGAGAATCTCTCCGTCGAGATCAACCACGGCGAGTTCCTCGTGTTAGTCGGACCGTCCGGCTGCGGGAAATCGACAACGCTCCGCTGTCTCGCCGGTCTCGAGGACGTGACGGATGGCTCGATACGGTTTGGCGACAACGATGTCACGGATCATCGTGCCAGCGAGCGAGACGTGGCGATGGTGTTCCAGAACTACGCGCTGTACCCGCACATGACCGTCCGGGGAAACATCGGCTTCGGGCTGAAGCTCTCGACGAAGCTGACCGGCGACGAGATTGAACAAAAAGTTGAGAGCGTCGCCGAGATGCTCGGCATCAGCAAGCTACTCGACGAGAAGCCGAAGGCGCTCTCAGGCGGGCAACAGCAGCGCGTGGCGCTCGGACGGGCGATCGTTCGAGAGCCGTCCGTGTTTCTGATGGACGAGCCGCTCAGTAACCTCGACGCGAAGCTTCGATCGGACATGCGGACCGAGCTGCAGGAACTGCAGGCCGACCTCGACGTCACGACGGTCTACGTCACCCACGACCAGACCGAGGCGATGGCGATGGGCGACCGGATCGCTGTGATGGACGGCGGGGTGCTCCAGCAGGTCGGGCCCCCGGAAGAGGTGTACCGTTCGCCGGTGAACCAGTTCGTCGCGGACTTCATCGGTTCGCCGAGCATCAACCTCCTCTCGGCCGACGTCGAGGGCGAGACCCTCCGGGGCCCCGGCGGGTTTACGTACGAACTCGACGACCCGGAACCGATCGCAGGCCACGACCGCGTCCGCGTTGGCGTCCGCCCGGAGGACATCACTGTCGTCGATTCAGGCCAGAACACGGCCGATGTGACGGTCGTAGAGCCGATGGGGAACGAGAACTTCCTCTACATGGAGATGGACGGCCACGAACTCACCGCCCGCGTCGATCCCTCGATCCGGCCGGCAGAGGAGACACAGGTCTCCTTCGACTTCCGCGAAGCGGCCCTCTACTTGTTTGACGCTCAAACTGGAGACGCACTCAAGACCAAGACGGACAACGTTGACCCCGCGGTCGTCGGGGCGACTGAAGACTAACCTATCATGTACATTACTGACTACGAGCTGTTCGAAGTACCGCCCCGCTGGCTATTCTTGAAGTTGACGACGAGTGACGGCACCGTTGGTTGGGGAGAGCCAGTCGTGGAGGGGCGGTCTCACACGGTCGTTGCCGCCGTCGAGGAGTTGCTCGACAACTACCTACTCGGTGAGGATCCGGCACGGATCGAGGATCACTGGCAGGCGATGTACCGCGGCGGCTTCTACCGCGGCGGCCCGGTGCTGATGAGCGCCATCGCCGGCGTTGACCAAGCGCTGTGGGACATCAAGGGAAAGCAGTTCGGCGCTCCCGTCCACGAACTTCTCGGCGGCCGTGCGCGCGACCGAATCCGCGTGTACCAGTGGATCGGCGGAGACCGACCAGCAGATGTCGGCGACGCCGCTCGTGAGAAGGTCGACGCAGGCTTCACAGCGCTGAAAATGAACGCCACCGCAGAGATGCGGCCGATCGACACTCCGGCCACTGTGGCTGACGCGGTGGACCGGATCGCGGCCGTTCGGGAGTCGGTCGGCGACGAGGTCGATATTGGGGTTGACTTTCACGGGCGCGTGTCGAAGCCGATGGTGCGGCGGCTCGCGGCCGCACTGGAGCCGTACGACCCGATGTTCATCGAGGAGCCGGTGTTACCGGAACATAACGACGCGCTCCCAGCGATCCGTCAGTCGACGACGACCCCGATCGCGACGGGCGAGCGGATGTACTCGCGGTGGGACTTCAAGGAGGTGTTCGAGACGGACGCAGTGGACCTGATCCAGCCGGATGTCTCGCACGCAGGCGGGATCACCGAGCTGAAGAAGATCGCGTCGATGGCAGAGGCGTACGACGTATCGGTCGCGCCGCACTGCCCGCTCGGGCCGATCGCGCTCGCGTCTTGTATTTAGGTTGATGCCTGCACGCCGAACGTGCTGATCCAAGAGCAGTCTCTCGATATTCACTACAACGAAACGAGTGACGTGCTGGACTACCTCGCCGACCCGACGGTGTTCGAGTACCGCGACGGTTTCGTCGATATCCCCGACGGTGACGGACTCGGGATCAAGATCGACGAAGAGCACGTCCGCGAACAGCGCGGAAACGTTGATTGGCACAACCCCGTCTGGCGGCACGACGACGGCTCTGTCGCGGAGTGGTGATCCGGGTGTCAACGCGAACGCGGCGACACGGAGAAAGGAAATGACCCGCCGGCACGAGTCGCCGACTGAGCACGCGGTGTCCGGACGGTTCACCGGCGAGACCGTGATCGTCACGGGGTCGACGCGCGGGATCGGTGCCGGCGTCGCAGAACGGTTCGCCGCCGAGGGAGCGAACGTCGTGGTCAGCGGCCGCACTGCAGAGGCCGGCGAGGCCGTCGCCAGGCGGATATCGGAGTGGACCACGG
>Ga0136606_1001039_pt1 | contig 8150 bp, 7 predicted proteins | sample AntDeeMetagen680_FD_104935 | JGI IMG/M metagenome (GOLD analysis project Ga0136606, IMG submission 104935) | Saline lake microbial communities from Deep Lake, Antarctica - Metagenome #680 | ecosystem: Environmental > Aquatic > Non-marine Saline and Alkaline > Saline | place: Antarctica: Deep Lake...
CAGCAAGCAAGCTCACAATGCCGGACAACACGACGAAGCCCGCAGCCAACAGGAACCGGTGAATCGTCTTCATACTGGAATATACGACCTGTACCCTGATGAACAAGCGGGGTAGAGAGGCGGTGGATACTCGGGTCAGCACTCCCTGTCCGGTGGCTCTGTTGAAATACTATTCTGCAGACACATTTTTATCTGAAATAGCCGGTGACTGAAGAGTGCGAATAGAGCACTGAGCCAAGTTCATCCCGGAATTCTACACTTGTGGATTACTTTTCATCGGTCAATACAGTCACATTGCGATTCTGTTCAGTGACCTTGGCCTCATTAACGAACGTCTCATTCCCGGTGATGACTGCAACCGTTCGATTGTTGACCGCGGAGACTCGGAACCGGTCGCCATCGACGTACCAGTCGCCAGCGGTTCGCTTCCCTCGGGCGTCGAGGTACTGCTCGAACGCGGACTCGAACTCTACCGCATCGCTCTCGGTGTCCCAACGCAAGACCCAGACGAAACCCTCCGTATCACCAGTGGTGTTAGTGACGTGAATCAGTCTGTCGTTGCCCCACCCAGCCGCCGCTTCGATAGCTTGCTCTTCTGGGAGTTCGACGCCGAGGACGGTCCGAACGTACAATTCGCCCTGACGCCGGAATGACGCTGGCGTGGACCAGTCCGTACTCGTTTCGTCGATGACGGTGAGATTCGCTGGTGGCTCAGTCGTTCCAGGATGGAGCACTTGCTCGGTCGTGTTCGGGAACGCGGTAGTCGGTGAGAAAAGGTCGCGTGGCGAGTCCACCTGCGCCGCGAAGTACCGGCCGCCGAAGCAGTACGGCTGGGCTTGGTAGCGCTCGTGCGGTGTCCCTTCGACGTACTCGGCACACCGCTGGTCGAGGGCCGAAAAGCCGAGGAATTGCTTTGTGTAAACGTCCTCTACGTAGACGGCGCTGCCCTCGATTATCGCGCGCTGGATCCAGATCCCCTCACGTGCCGAGAGGCGCTCGATGAACCTTGTCTGATTCCCGCTATCCGCCTGGAACTGGACAACATGAACGTATTCGTGAGCGAGGATCCGGGCTACCTGTGCGGGTGGATCATTCTGCGGGGTGATCTGCACGCGTCCAGTTCGATGGGAGTAACTTCCACCGACACCACCGCCCTGAAACGTCGCGGCCCCCTCATCGAGGCCGAGACGAACCGCGAACTGGCCGGTCTGAGACGTCTGTCGAGTCCGATTCAATACGGATACTTCGGGCGCGTCGTACGTTCCGCCGAGCAGTGACTCGACGCGCTCCCAAATCCGCGTCGCATTCACCGACAGGTTCCCGTAGACTGTTACACGACTCTCGGGGGTATGATCAGCCGTAGATGTTCCTGGTGACGGTGACGATGTCGTTTCCGGCGGTGCGGCCGGCGCGGAACCTCCGCCAAGCGCGCCACAGCCGGCTAGCACCGCCGAAAAAACTACTACCAATGTTACGAAAATACGCCTGTTCATTGGCCTGTTCACTGGTTCATCCTCCCTGAATCCCAATTGGTGTTTCTTATAGCTGGGTGGTGATTAATCTTTGACACGGTCAATTAACGCTCTGTACTGACCACCGCCGATCAGAATATGTCACTTTCTGAGGATTTCAACAGAGCCTTCGAGTCTATAACGCCTAATGAATATGCTCGCAGAGAATTTGTGATTACTCGTGGGGGTCTTACTATACGGAAAGGAGATTTTGCAGTTACAGCTGCAAATCTTGTTCCTGTTGTGTGCCTTGTAATGTTGGAATACCTATAGAACCGATCGCTCGGTTGATAATGTAGATCGTGTTCAAAATGGGTCGTCTGAAGTGGCCGCGCGGAACCAGCTGTCGAAGCGATAAAGATACATCATACCTCGTAATCGAGTTATACGATTTCTCGATTAGAACCACTGATTATTCCCACAGGTCGACCATCCTCACTAACCAAATACGCCGCCTCAAAACATCATTTTTTGGTTAGTGAGTTCTGCTCACCAAGCTTGGACTCACCCTTACACCCAATCCGTTTACTCGTCTATCAAAGATACTAAGAGCCTCTAATACGTACAAATTAGTAGGAAGACCAGTCGCTCAGGAGCGTTTGAAACGCCCCGGTGTAGCAGCACCGAGGCTGGGCTTCCAGACGAGGAAAGCCAATGGAATCTACGACATCCAACAGTCAAGAGTGTACCGACAACAAGACGACCATCGAACAACTCCGCGACGAGCTGGCCGCCGCCAGTACGCACACTGAGAACCCCAACGCCGAACAGCACCTCGAACGCGCAGTCGACCTCGCCGCCGATCTCCCACCAACGCCGCTCGTCGAGTGTCCGGTCTGCGGGAAGATGGGACTCCCCGAACGGATCGTCGACCATGACTGCGCGAGCGGTCACGTCCGGTAAGAAAAAATCCGAATCGCCGCTGTGTGGGTGGCCGATCTGGAGGGGTTGGCCAAGCCCACATCAACATCTGTATCTCCTCTGTGGAGGCACGCATCAGCGGGGACAATCACTGACGGAGGGCATACAGCATACCCGACTGCTCCGACCACACACCAATTGATAATGTTTTCTAATCGGCAGTTCTAGGAGTATAAGGGGGAATGGGTGACGTGGGTACTCTCAGTTCACTAACCAAATTCTATTCTAAGACTGCCGAAAACACGCACCGTTTGGTTAGTGAACACAACCGTCTGACCACTCGAACTGGTCGACCGATTCGGCTTTGTTTCGCCCGCGTGTGCGAGGGCCTTTTGTCGTGGGATCGACTGTCAGTATATGTGACGTCGACAGGGCGTCACCGGCACTTTGCCCACGTCGAACACAAAAGGGTCTACGGAGGTGTTTAACACATTTCCGAAAAAGCCACGATAACAGCAATCGTGTGCTGCACGATCCTGATCTTGCTTGGACACGAGGCAGGCATCGTGCTTCTGACGATTGCTGTCACGTCGGCGGTCGACTGAGGTGTCGACCAGTCTCCTATTTTTATTGAGGTCGATTCAGGTTGGCGAGTGAACCGATCTCGGTGGTGGAGACGTGTACTGGTGGTCTCCATATTACCTATATCGCCCATACCCAATGTATGTTTCTAAACCGTGTTTTACCAAAGCTAAAACACACTTGTATAGGCATACCCATATGGAATATAGCCACGAAGCACGCGATACCGTTTGCGAGCAGAGATACACGTGCCTATCTTGTGTCTAAACCCGTACCGATCTTCGTCTCTCTACAACCGTCTGACCACTCGAACTGGTCGACCGCCTCAGTCGGTTCGAGACCTTGTCGACGGGCATACTCTTGGGACAAAGCCCACGCGTGATCAGCGACCGGCTGGTCGACGTCCTTGAATTTGTAGCTCAGATCTGCCAGTGCGATACACACAAGCAGGTCGTCTTGGGCTTCGGAGGGCATACCACTGCCTCCCTGCGTTTCCGTACAAAAGCCTATGGCAACTCACCTGCCTCGAACAACTCGCGGGTTCGATCCGTCAACCGATAGGCCGTCGCCGGACCCTCTCCAGTCCGAACCACCAAATCGTAGCCAGACCCACCACGGATCTTGTTCAACAGCCGATTGCGCTTTTTATCTGACATCGACTCGCCGGCCTGATTTTCCAGCCGGTCATGGAGGTCTCGTGCCCGAAGTTCACCGTGCTCAAACAGTATCTCGCAAATCACGCGGTGTTCTCGATCTAATCGACTGAACACGCGCTGAATAAGATCTGCCCGCGCTGCACACGCTGTGGCATCGACGACGTCGACGGTCACTCGGTCGGCCAGCCCTGCGACGACGTGTTTCACCGCGAATCGGAGATACCAAATCGCCTCTCGTGCGTTCCCATCCGCACGCCGGGCCATCTCCCGAAGGGCCGAATCGTCGACGATGTTTTCGACGAGCGCCGACGCGACCCTACGTTCGAGGATGTCGACCAGCTCGTCGTCGCTGTAGGCATCCAACTGTATCCATGCACCGCTGCGAATCCGCGAGGCGGTCTGGGATTCGGCACGTTGGAGTAACTCCTCTTCTCGATTCGAGATGATGATAACGGCGACGTGTGGGATTTCATACAACGAGTGCAACACGTCGAGCGATTCCAAGTGGTCGGCCTCATCGAAGATTATCACCGTCGGCGTATCGAGATCGTCAATGGCATCAATGTACTTGCCCGCCGGGGTGAGTCGATAGCGAAACGTCTCATCAATCCCGAGTTGTCGACACACCGCGTGCAACGCCGCTGGCATCGTCGAATGGGACAGACAGTCGACGCGGGTGGTCTCGACGTTCATCATCTCGATTTCCAGTTTTCGGGCGGCCATCCGTGCGAGCGTGGTCTTCCCAGCCCCACTCGGCCCGTAGATCCGCGCCCCGTCGCCGATTGCGTCGTCGCCGTCGAGCGACGTAAGCGAGGTGATCAGGTGGGCAAACTTATCGTTCCGATGGATCAGTTCATCGGGGAGTGGTTCTTCACGGAGGGCTCGGGCGTTGGCGATCACTGTCTGGTCAGTATAAGTGGGCAATAGATAAGCATCGGCCAAGCGGAGTGAAAGTGAAATTGGTCGACGGGCTTCGATCTCACTAACCAAGGATTTGGGTTTGAGATGACTATCCTTGGTTAGTCAGCCAATCCGAGTTCGGCTAACACTGCATCGTCGACGTTGTTCCACAGCTACTGAAGCAGCAAGCGGAAGTCTCAATAAATTAGGATGGGTTGCTACGAACAGTCTCGTGCGCCCATTTCGTACAGAAGAATCTGAATTTAACAAATCAATAGCTATTGATGCAAGCACTATCGGGGATATTACGGTCGCAGTTTCGGTATATGCGGGCCGCCGTGATGAACTCGACATCCTCGACAGTATTTACAGAGCTGCCGAAAATTATCCGTTTTTCCCTTTCCGAGACAAATCACACGATCTGAGTCACACAACCCATTCTGACTTCTTCGAGCAGGTGATTACTGCAAATGTCGACCGGCTCCTCACCACAGTTCATCTCGGAAATGACGGATCAGACCAAGAACGAGTAGAAGCAGTTCAATCAGCAGTGCTCGTAAAACAGCTCAATCCTGTGAATACACTCGTAATCCTCGATGGAAACAAAGACAAAGCAACCCGGTTTGGGCGGGCTGTCTCAGGAATCATGGATGAACTTCCACCAATAGCCACGTGTGTTAAATCTGAACTCTATTATCCGTCATCGTTGCTTGCCGATCTGTGTGCCAGTCGACTCGCACACGAGATCGATCACCCGCGCCATTGCTCTGCGGTAACACCAGAGACGCCGATAACGAAAGAGGAATTCAATCACTACTGGGGGCCAGCATACAACTCGATGATCAACTCGGCAGACGAAGTTCAAGTTGAACCAATCACACAATATCGAGCAGAAACCGTGAGAACACGAATGAACTGTTGGTTTGAGGGGTATATGGGCGGTGGAGATCCGTACCCAACCGACCGGTCGATAAAACCGATTGTAAAGTATGCCCAACGGTATGGGTATAACGAGTTAGCGAAGCGACTCTCAGAAGTATAGTAACAGGTGCGTTTCCTGCGCCCACGTCCGTCTTCTACGCCCTTTGGTTTGCACCGCCGGGCTTGCGGGCCATGGTCACACAGGCTCCACGCAGCACCTCTGCGCTCAACTATTGGTAATAGACGCGTGTTTATAGAACTTTGCAATAGCCACAGAGCACTGGTTGAGATAACTAAGGACTGTTCGAAGGCTTTGGCTTTGTGATTAAAACCACGATCAAGCGGCATCGTAGATCGTGATTTTGTGGTGACACCTATACGTAAAGACGGTTAGCCATGGGTATATACGTATAACTATAGCGGCGCTACTCCGTAGCTCACATGGGTTGTTCTACAACTAGTGAGATTGGGATGGGGCTGTTCCATCCGTCGACTATGCTCAGAGGAGTGTAACCTTCGTCACCCAAAAACGGGTATCGAGACCGCTGCGAACATATTCGCAGCGGCGGCCATGCCAGTCATTATGACTTCAATAGAGTTTGGCCGACCAATTTTACTAACCAAAACTGACCTTCTAAAATGCTGTTTTCAGGGGTTGTTTGGTTAGTGAGACAAAACCTCATCCAACTATCTAAATTACACTATACTAAATGTCAGAATCTACTTTTCAAAATCTCAAATCACCACACAGCGGCCACTTGCCAGCACAAGCATTAATATGGTGACTGTAAATTAAACAAACAAGTTCGTCGCAGGCGACCGCACACGCGGATACCGACCGTCGATAGTCAATTGGACGACTACCTCGGTTGGGAACGCCGATGCGACGTGCTCGGACAGCGGTAGCTACCGCCCCCAGCACGTCGTCGACACTCAATATCTGTGACCATGACCTCAACAGTAACCAGCACCCGCGTAGCCGATGCACTGGCCGATGACAAACGCCTTGGCAGTCGAGACAACTGGTGGGGTGACTCCGACGAGGACTCAGAACACGCCGATCTCGATGTCGACCGCCCGGACCCGAACGACCCAGCCGAGATAATCGCGCACAAACTTTTGCGCGAAACGGCCACCATCATCTGTAAGTCGACGCTCGAAGACGACCCAAAACCGCCGTGCCGCACTGCCGAACTGTTTGCCTTCCTCGATGGCGAGACGTGGGACAAATACGCACTACACCACGAAAACACGGTCGTCGAACTCACCGATCCGGTCATCCGACTCGGCAACCACGCCCCTGATTCAATGCTGGCTGGCGAGTGGGGTACCGAACGCCACCGAAAACGGTACAATCCCGAAACGGGCTACATCACTGGCGACGAGACGACTGCGGTTTTGATTCAAGATCGACCGTGCGACGAGCTGCTGGCAGTCATCGAACAGTGGCTCTACGGCTTTGCCGCACGCCCGAAAAGCGGTCTCACACAATCTGATGTCGACGAGGCACTACAGTATGCCAAGCGGCTGAAACAGAACGCCCACCACAACGGATTCAGGGACGTCGACATCATGGCGAAAGTCGTTGCGAGGATTCGATAACCATGTTCTCATTCAATAGCAAGCAGTGGCGAGCCGTGGCGATGGCCGCCTTGATCGTCACTGGAACGCTGGCGCTGGTGAGTATGCCGTTGCCAAATGGCGAAAATGAGGGGATAGTGCGTGCGGAACAACTTATAGACACAAATGAAACACATTTCAGTGAAGGATTTGAAAGTGGAAGTTTAAGTGGATATCAGAAAATTTTAAATAATGGCGAAGAGGCGTCAATAACTTCAGATGCCACTGAAGGTGAATATGCTCTCAACATGTTTGCTGAAAATGTTGATGATAGTAACCGTGCAGAGTTGTCAAAAAGTGTATCTTACTCTGTTCCGGATGATGATTCAAAGGCACTCTATTTTTCTGTTGATCTAAAACCAAAGGTTGACAATAATATCCAGTTGGATGGTGAATATACAACAGATGGCAGATATAATATCCACTTTGATTATAGAGATGATCTAAATTTTATTGAGTTTATGGGTGTTTATTTCGGCACAAATCTAGAAAAAGGTGAATATCATACCATTGAAGGTGTCAGATATTTGGACCAAGAGGTTGAAGGTGAATCTTATGATTTGTATAGAGTAAAACTCTATGTTAATGGCAAGGAAATAACAGATTATCCTTACGCAAGTCAAACGGAATATGAAGAAGGATTAACTAAAGGAGATATGCTTTTGGGGTCAGATGATATCGGCAATACTTTTCAAAATTTCAATATTAAAACCCGATCAGGTAGCTCAGGTAACACAGATATAAATGTTGACGATATTTCTCTTGGGACCGTAGACAAAGAAATTGCAGAGAATATAGAACCTACTGGCGACGGGGACATCACCGGCAAAGTAGTCGACCAAGACGGCCTCGCACAGGCAGGCACAAGCGTCGAAGCATACGGCGTCCAAACAGCCAACCTCCCGAATGGCGTCACCGCCCAAGACATCCTCGAAGACGCCTCGAACGCCGAACCACCGGGCTTCGATGCCAACCTCGATTTCGATCCGTTCACGTCAGATGTCTCTGGCACCTACCCACTAATACACGACCGCGAGGACTGGGGACTCACCGGCTGGACCGAAGGCGTCAACGTTGAGACACCGAAACTCAGACACCG
>Ga0136606_1001046_pt1 | contig 8105 bp, 6 predicted proteins | sample AntDeeMetagen680_FD_104935 | JGI IMG/M metagenome (GOLD analysis project Ga0136606, IMG submission 104935) | Saline lake microbial communities from Deep Lake, Antarctica - Metagenome #680 | ecosystem: Environmental > Aquatic > Non-marine Saline and Alkaline > Saline | place: Antarctica: Deep Lake...
ATCGGGGGTGGCCAGGGGGCCGCGGGCCTTTTCGAGGTCGTTTAAACCGAAAGGCATAAACCAAAACATCATCAACCCCGAGGATCTGGCGTTCCAGCTGTTCGAGCTCTACCGCATGGAAAAGGGGTGACTTTCCCTCTCAGGCTCCCTTCGAGGACTTTGACGACTCTGGCATAGGGCGTGAATTTGGTAAGCGGAAGCTCAAGCGGTTTGTCGAGGTATATGCGGTTTAATCGTAATAGGAGGCTATTGTGGAACGTGAATCAATGGAGTTTGACGTCCTGATTGTGGGGGCGGGCCCGGCGGGCCTTTCAGCGGCCTGCCGCATCCAGCAACTGTCCAACGAGGCGGAGCAGGAACTGACCATCTGCGTCGTGGAAAAGGGATCGGAGGTCGGTGCTCACATCATCGCGGGCACGGTCTTCGAGCCCACCAGTCTGGATGAGCTGTTCCCGGACTGGAAGGAGCGCGGCGCGCCCCTGAACACGCCGGTTACCCGGGACGATATCTATTTCCTGCGCGGTCCGGAAAACGCGCGCAAGGCCCCCCATGCCTTTGTGCCGAAGAACATGCACAACCTCGGCAACTACATCATAAGCCTGGCCAACCTGTGCCGCTGGCTCGGTGAGCAGGCCGAGCAGCTCGGCGTCGAGATCTACCCGGGCTTTCCCGCCGCCGAGGTGCTTTACGAAGACGGCGCGGTCAAGGGCATCATCACCGGCGATTTCGGCGTCGACAGCGACGGCAATCCTAAAGACGGCTACATGCCGGGCATGGAGCTGCGCGCCCGTTACACCCTGTTCAGCGAGGGCTGTCGCGGCCACCTGGGTAAGGACCTGCTGCAGCAGTTCAACCTGGACGAAGGCAAGGATCCCCAGCACTACGGCCTGGGCATCAAGGAGCTGTGGGATATCAGGCCGGAGAAACATGAGCCGGGTCTGGTCGTACACACCGCCGGCTGGCCGCTGTCCGAGAGCGGCTCGACCGGCGGCGGCTTCCTGTACCACCTTGAAAACGGCCAGGTCTATGTAGGGCTGATCACCGATCTATCCTACTCCAACCCCTACCTGTCGCCGTTCGAGGAATTCCAGCGGATGAAGACCCATCCGACCATCAAGCAGCACCTGGAAGGCGGCAAGCGGGTGTCCTACGGCGCCCGGGCCATCACCAAGGGCGGCTACAACAGCCTGCCGAAGATGAGCTTTCCGGGCGGGCTGCTGCTGGGCTGTGACGCGGGCACGCTGAATTCGTCCAAGATCAAGGGTTCACACACCGCCATGAAGTCGGGGATGCTCGGCGCTGAGGCGGTCTTTGAGGCGCTGCAGAAGGGATCTGAAGGCGGTGAGGACCTGACCGGCTTCGGTGAGAAGTTCGAGAACAGCTGGCTCTATAAGGAGCTGTTCCAGGAGCGCAACTTCAGCCCGGCCATGCACAAGTTCGGCACGGTCATTGGCGGCGGCATCGCCTTTCTGGAGCAGAACATCCTGCATCGGCCCCTGCCGATCACATTCCACGACACTATGCCGGATTACGCGGCGCTCAAGCCGGCTTCCGAATGCAGCAGGATCGAGTACCCGAAACCGGATAATGCCCTGACCTTCGATCGGCTGTCCTCGGCGTTCATGTCGAACACCAACCATGCGGAAAACCAGCCTTGCCACCTGAAGCTCAAGGACCCGAAGTTACCGATAAGGGACAACCTGCCGAAATACGACGAGCCCGCACAGCGCTATTGCCCGGTGGGCGTGTACGAGGTGGTGGATACCGAGGACGGCAGCGGAAAGAAGTTCCAGATCAATGCGCAGAACTGCATCCACTGCAAGACCTGCGACATCAAGGACCCGGCCCAGAATATCCAGTGGGTGGTTCCAGAGGGGGGCGGTGGCCCCAACTATCCCAACATGTAGATGTAGAGGAATGACATCAGGAGCGCATTTGTAATTATTGAGCTGGTCTCACTTGAGACACTCTGATCATTTGCTGGAGGCGACATACAGGCTAGTTGGAGGTGACCTGCTGAATAGTTACGACGCCAATAGACAAACCGGTACTCAGTAAGTGAATGACTGTTCCTTGCAGAACGCCGCGTCGGACAGCGTGGATGCCGCTCGGTGTTGATCATCCCGATTCCTCCAGTGGTTCCTTAGCCTTCAGTGTGAGGGTGGTGTCGGTGTACCCAATTTCGTGGCTGCCAAGGCGCAAAGGAGCGCGTGGAGCCTGCTAGCGCAATAACAAGAGAGACGCATATGAGTCGAGAAGCCAAAGCCGTACTGTACCGGGAGTGGGGTGGCCCCATTCTTGTCGAGACCATTCAGGTAGCGCCCCCTAAGCGCAACGAAATCACCATCAAGCTGGCGGCCTGCGGCGTCTGTCACAGCGACCTCTCCGCTGCCACCGGTAAGATTCCCTACCCGGCGCCGCTGGTGTTGGGTCACGAGGGTGCCGGTGTGGTGGTGGAGGTCGGCGAGGGGGTGGCCGGTTTCAACGTAGGTGACCACGTTGTCAGTACTTTTATTTCCATGTGCGGAAAGTGCCGCCAGTGTGTACGCGGTCGCCCGGTGCTGTGTGAAAACGCCGGAAAGGCTATGGTCAACCTGCCGGATGGCACCGTGCGCACTACTGACAGCGAGGGCAAGGATCTGAACGTGTTCGGTGCCTGCGGCGTAATGGCGGAATACGCCACCTTGCACGTGGACAACGCGGTCAAGATCGAGCAGGGGGTGCCCCTTCAGAACGCCGCCTTGGTAGGTTGTGCGGTGATGACCGGCGTTGGCGCCGTGTTCAACACCGCGCAGTTGGAACCGGGGTCCCGCGCTGCGGTATTCGGCGTCGGCGGTGTCGGCCTGAACGCTATCCAGGGCTGTCAGACCGCCGGTGCCGAGATGATCGTGGCGGTGGATACCAGCGATAGCAAATTAGAGACTGCCCGCGAATTTGGCGCCACCCACACCATCAACATCAACGAAGTGGAAAACGCTGCCAAAGCGGTGAAGAAGCTGACCGGCGGTGTCGACTACGCATTCGAGTGTGTGGGTGCAGGCACGGTGGTGGCACAGGCTTACAAATGCCTCGGCAAGGGCGGCACGGCAGTGGTTGTCGGCGTGGCCGAGCCGAAGGACGAAACCACCATCGGTACCTTGGCGCTGCCTTCAGAGGAGCGCACGCTCAAAGGCAGCTGGTTGGGTTCCGCCCGTCCCCAGTATGATTTTCCGCGGATTCTGGCGCTCTATAAGGCCGGTAAGCTGAAGCTGGATGAGCTGGTTACCCGCACTTACACCATTGACGAGGCGGCCGAGGCGTTCGAGGACATGAAGGCAGGTAAGAATGCACGCGGTGTTATCGTCTTTGACTGATTTTTGGAGAGAGCAGACATGAAAGACCTGAGTAAAAACTACATCAACGGCCAGTGGGTCGATTGGAGCGGCGACACTATCGAGGTGATGGAATCCGGCACCGGGGAATCATTTGCAAAAGTGCCCGCCGCCGACCGCGCCACCATGGAACAGGCTATCAAAGCCGCCGATACCGCCTTCGCAGGCTGGTCTCAGACACCGCTGGAACAGCGCATCCGGGTCATCGAGCAGCTGCACGCGGGTCTGAAAGAGCGCTCTGACGAGATTGCCGAAGTGGTCAGTCGCGAAGTGGGTATGCCCATCAAGCTGGCGAAGGGTATCCAGGCCGGGCTGCCGGTTACCATCACCAGCAGCTACCTGGAGATTCTGCCGGACTATCCTTTCACCGAACAGAGCGGTAACTCCGAGGTCCAGTACACCCCGGTGGGGGTGGTTGGCTGTATCACGCCCTGGAACTATCCGCTGCACCAGGTGATTTTGAAAGTGGTGCCGGCTCTGGCCGCCGGTTGTACGGTGGTGCTTAAGCCCAGCGAAATCGCGCCCCAGAGCGCGTACATACTGGCAGAAATCCTGGACGGCACCGATCTGCCCGCGGGAGCGTTCAACTTGGTCTGCGGTCTGGGTCAGGAGGTGGGTGACACGCTGATCAAACACCCGGATGTGCGCATGGTGTCATTTACCGGCTCAACCCGCACCGGCCACCTGATCGCACACGCGGCCGCCGATGATTTCAAGCGCTACGCCCTGGAAATGGGCGGCAAGTCGGCGTCTTTGGCTCTGCCGGACGCTGACCTCGCTGCTGCGGTCAAAGGCACCGTCAACAACTGTCTGCTCAACTCCGGCCAGACCTGCACCGCGCTGACCCGCCTGCTGGTGCCCGCGGACCAACACGATGAGGCCTGCGAACTGGCTAAAGCCGCGGTGGCCAAAATGACCCCTGGGCAGCCTTTGGAAGAAGCCACCCGCCTGGGGCCGCTGGCATCCGCGCAGCAGCGCGACAAAGTCATCGACTACATCAGGCTGGGCATTAAGGAAGGTGCCACCCTGGTAGCCGGAGGTCCAGAAGCACCAGAGGGGCTGGATCAGGGCTATTTCGTGAAGGCCACGGTGTTTGGCAACGTCAAGCCGGAGAGTCGTCTAGCCCAGGAGGAAATCTTTGGGCCGGTGCTGTGTATTATTCCCTACACTGACTAGGCCGAGGCCATCCGCATCGCCAATGGCACCGCCTACGGTCTGTCCGGCGCGGTTTTTTCCACTGACCAGGAAAAGGCGAAAGCGGTCGGCGGCAAGCTGCAAACCGGCCAGGTATTCGTTAACGGCGGTGCCTTCAATCCGCTGGCGCCCTTCGGTGGGTTCGGGCATTCCGGCGTGGGCCGGGAATTCGGTAAATGGGGCCTGGAGGAGTTTTTGGAAGTCCGCGCACTGCAGCTGTGATACCGGAAGAAGGGGTTAAACCAGACCGAGCAGAGCTGGAACCTTATGTCATTCGTAAGGGTCTTCTCGAAAATCAATCCTGTCAGTAAGCACGTAAATTATGAAAACACGCATCACGGAACTGTTCGGCATTGAGCATCCGATTATCCAGGGTGGTATGCACTGGGTAGGCTACGCAGAACTGGCGGCGGCGGTCTCTAACGCTGGCGGCCTGGGCATCATTACCGCGTTGACCCAGCCTACGCCGGACGATTTGGCCAGAGAAATTGCCCGTTGCCACGAGCTGACCGACAAGCCTTTCGGCGTCAACCTGACGTTCCTGCCCTCCTTCAAGGAGCCGCCCTATCCAGAGTATATACAGGCCATCATTGACGGCGGCGTCAAGGTCGTGGAGACCGCAGGGCGCAGCCCGGAAAAGTACATGCCCGAACTCCAGGCGGCGGGCGTAAAGGTTATTCACAAGTGCACCTCCGTGCGCCATGCTATGAAAGCACAGAAGATCGGCTGTGATGCAGTCAGCGTCGACGGCTTCGAATGCGGTGGCCACCCGGGTGAAGACGATGTGCCGAATTTGATCCTACTGCCCCGGGCAGCCGAGGAGCTGAGCATTCCATTTGTTGCCTCCGGCGGCATGGCGGACGGCCGGAGCTTGGTGGCAGCCCTGGCGCTGGGCGCTGACGGCATGAACATGGGTACCCGTTTTCTGGCGACCGTGGAGGCTCCGGTGCACGAGCGTGTCAAACAGACTATTGTGGATTCGGACGAGCTGCAGACCCGGCTAGTGATGCGGCCCCTACGCAACACTGAAAGAGTGCTCAGGAACACGGCGGTGGATGAAATCCTGCGCATCGAAAAAGAAAAAGGCGAGGCTACCGCCATTGACGATATCCATCACCTGGTGACCGGAGCCAAGGGCAGGCTGGTCCTGCAAGAGGGCAAAATGGACGAAGCGGCCTGGAGCTGTGGCATGGTTACCGGGCTGATCCACGATGTCTCCAGCTGTGCCGATCTTATGGGTACCATTATGGCGGATGCAAATCGGTTGATTCGCGAACGCTTGGCCGGCTGTCTCTGAACAGAGTTCACCGTAGTAAAAGACGCAAGGGTCACAACCATGGCAACGTTGGACAGGGTGGTTGGGGGCGGTCGCTCTGTGTAGACCCGGTCGGGCAGATCACTATGTGGCACGGGACTCATATTTCAGTCTGAGGCCGTTAGTTCTGGCCAGGGCAACCCATCTGGGTGAATGCGGGCGGCCAGCAGGCGTGCAAACTGGATCAGACGCTGCTCGTGCCAGGCTGGTGCAATAACCTGAATGGCCCTTGGTGTTCCGTCTTTTTCCGGTGAGATAGGAATTGTCAGAGCGGGGAGCCCAGCGATACTTGCGAGTCCGGCCCAGACGGTAATGCTCATGTAGGGCTGGCTATGGCCATTGATATTCAGCCTCCGTTCTGTGACCGGCTGACTTTGGTCGTGGGGGAAGGGGGGAGTGTTCGTCACCGGACAAATCATCAGATCGTAATGCTGGAAAAAATCAGTCCAGTGCGCCTGTAACTGTGCTCGCTCCTCGTCCCGTTTCAGCCATTCGGCATGGCTCTGGGTGGCTCCGCGCGCCAAGCGGCTGCGGTAGTCGTAAGCATCCGACAAAGCCGTATGCTGGAGTTTCTCGAGTATTGCCTCCGGCAGTTCACCACCCATGACCCCAGCCAGCATATGATAATAGAGATTATCGCTGTCCGGCAGCGTGACCGCCTCCGGCCGGGCCTGGCTATCAGTCTGACAACCCTCCTCCTGCAGCAGTGCCAGTATGCTCTCAACACCGGCCCGTGCGCTGGCTTCCACAGGGCAGTAGTCGTCGTCCAGCCAGAAAGCAACGCGGAAATCGGCCAGCGCCCGGGCATCACTGGCAGGCAGCTTCAGCTGCCAGGCGTCGGCTAGCTCGGTGTCCGGCCCAGCCAACGTTTCAAGCGCCAGCTGCAGGTCATCCGGGTGCCGGGCAAGGGGCCCGGCAACGCCGATATCGCGCCTGGCCAAGGCACCCGGTGCGCCCGGGATATGGCCACGCAGAGGCACCACTCCGTAGGTTGTTTTTAGGCCGTAGACCCCGCAAAAGGCGGCCGGCGTCCGGATCGAGCCGCCGATGTCGCTACCCAGTTCCAGCGGCGTCATACCGGTGGCAAGGGCGGCTGCGGCACCGCCGGACGAACCGCCCGGGGTCAGCGCCCGGTTCCAGGGATTGGCGGTGGTGCCATAGAGAATGTTGTACGTTTGCAGATCGCCGGCGAACTCCGGCACGTTGGTCTTGCCAATAATGATTGCGCCGGCATCGATCAGGCGCTGGACCGCAAGGGCAGTTCGGGGTGACACATGGTCCCGAAGGTTGTCATGGCCGGCTGTTGTTGGCCATCCCGCGATCTCCCAGGTTTCCTTGACGGTCATGGGAACACCGTGCAGTGGCCCCAGCGCGTCCTCGCCTCGGGCAATCGCCTCGTCAGCTAAGCGGGCCTGCTCCCGCGCCTGGTCGGGCCGGAACACCACGACGGCATTTAGTGTCGGGTTCAGGCGTTCGATGCGCTCGATAAAATGCTCCGTTATCGCCACCGAGGTAAATCTGCCTGTGCGAACGCCTTCTGCCAGTTCAGTGATGCCGAGAGTATGAAAGTCCATAGTAGCGCCCAGTATCGGTTTCAATAACCTAAAACCATAGTACATCCCGCAACATTGTGGAACAGCATTCCGCGGAATGATTGATCTGGGGCCTGATCGGCGCCTTACTGGGCCGAGCGAAGCTGGCACAGCGCCGCCATCAGCACAGGCCACCTTTGTCGCCCGGTCACGCCGAGGTAGATGTTTCGGCCACGGGCTGACGCATTCGCAGGGCAGTGAGCATGGTTTCCAGATGGGGTACCGGAACCCGATGCCTGTTAGCGATGGCTACTACGTTGCCCAGTACCGCGTCCAGCTCAATGGGCTGCCCATTGAGGTAGTCCAGGGCCATGCTGTTCTTATAGGGCGGCATTTTGCGGGTGCCTTCGATGTTTTTGTCGATCAGCTCCGGTTTCATCTCAAAACCGTCCGCCGCTGCAGTAGCGATTACTTCAGCCATCAGGGCGCGGATCAGCGCCTCCCCGCCCTCGGCATCTAGGATGGTGCGCGTGTCGGTGCCGTTAGCGAGAACCGAGAGCGGGTTGAATGGCGTGTTCCAAAGGCACTTGCGCCAGCGCTCAGCAACCACCTGTTCAGTCAGGTCAATGTTGATGCCGCCCTCCCGGAAAAGGGCCGCCAGGTTGCGGCTGTGGTCGTCCAGACCGTCCGGAA
>Ga0136606_1001052_pt1 | contig 8084 bp, 10 predicted proteins | sample AntDeeMetagen680_FD_104935 | JGI IMG/M metagenome (GOLD analysis project Ga0136606, IMG submission 104935) | Saline lake microbial communities from Deep Lake, Antarctica - Metagenome #680 | ecosystem: Environmental > Aquatic > Non-marine Saline and Alkaline > Saline | place: Antarctica: Deep Lake...
CTGCCACTCGAGCCCAGGAACTCCTCGATCTCCGTCGTCGTCAGATCCACGCTACGCACGTCGGCCATCACGACGTATTCAGGCCCTGTCACACGTAAAACCCGCGGGGTCGTTGCGCCCGCACTATTCGAGGATCGCGTCGAGGAGTTTCGACTGTGCGGCGGCGAGGTGTTCGCTGAACGTCGAGCGCGTGATGTCGAGTGCGTCGGCGACGTCGCCGGCGTTCGCGCCCTTCGGGTGGTCGAAGTACCCCATGCGGTGAGCGGTCTGGAGGACCTCGAACTGGCGTTCGGTGAGTCGCCCGCGGTCGACGAACACGAGGTTGTGCGTGTCAGCCTCGCCTTCCGAGCGCAGGAGTCGTTTGACGTCGAGGCTCGGGAACGCGTCGCGGAGTTCGCCGATGACGGACTGGAGTGCACTCATGTCGGGTGCATGGAACGTCAGGTGGAAGTCCTCGCCGCGGACGCTGACGTCGACGACCGGACAGTCGTTCGCGTCGACGGTCTCGCACGGGCAGGCGACGTCCCGGTCGCGCTCGAACCGGTACGTGACGTGGTCGCCGTAATCGAACACGACTTCGAACTCGGCGTCTGCGTCGACGTCGTCCAGGTCGACGCCGACCGGGTCGGCGAGCAGGAACTCCTCGACGACGCGTTCGCCGTCGCCGGAGACGGCGCGCGCCACGTCCGCTGTACTCGTGCCCGTGCGTGTGACGGCCTGCGTCGTCGGGCACCCCGTCGGTGCGTCGACGCGGATCTCGGCACGGATACCGGTGCTCATGACGGGTGCGTCTCGGGGAGGGACCGTAATTCCTGCCCCGAACTGACTTAAACCCCCATCGTTCTATGGGTAACAAGACGAGGGTGTGTGGGCGTTACGATTAGGTGAGATTAGCCCTATGAACTTACAGTCGAGTTCCGCCGACCGCGCCGCCGTCGACCAGTCGCCAAGCGTCGACCAGGACGCACTCCTGACCGCCCTGCAGGACGACGATTGCCGGGCGATCGTGCAGGCTGTCGAGGACGACCCACTGTCCGCGAGCGAGATCGCTGACGCCTGTGACCTCCCGTTGTCGACGACGTACCGGAAGGTCGACATGCTCACGGACGCCGCGTTGCTCGACGAACGCCTGCGCGTCGCGACCAGTGGGTCGCACGAACGGGAGTACGTCGCAGGACACGTCGACCTCACGATATCGATCGGGGCCGGTGCGAGCGTCGACGTCAAAGCCGAAGAACCCGATGCCGCCGAACGACTGCGTGCACGGTCCATCGCTCGCTGACGACGATTCGTCGGTCGTGATTCGTCGTTCGCCGCTCGTGATCTCTCCTTCGTGGTTCGTCGCCGCGTCTAGATGCCTTTGCCCATGAGGTGACTGCGGAGGACGTCCGCCTCCTTGTTCCCGGTGCCGGTGTTGACGATGACGACGGTGTCGTCCGCGTCGAACGCGTCCTGCTCGGCGAGCGCCCACGTCCCGGAGGCCGCGGCGGCACACGTCGGCGCCATCTCGAGGCCTTCTTCCTGTGCGACGGTGACGGCGGCGTCGAGGATCTCGTCGTCGCTCGTCGCGACCGCACGCCCTCCGGATTCGCGGATGGCGTCGAGGACGAGCGGACTCGCGCCCGGGTCCGGGATCTCGATGCCGCCACAGATCGTGTCCGGGACCTCCCAGGGCTCGTGGTGGTTCGTCCCGTCCTCGAACGCCTGCACGATCGGCGCACAGCCCTCTGCCTGTGCGGCGTGGAACGCCGGCGCGTCCTCGACGAGGCCGAGGTCCTGGAACTCGCCGGCGGCCTTGTGCATGCCGACGAGGCCGACGCCCCCACCCGTCGGGTAGACGACGTGGTCGGGCGCCTCGAAATCGAGCTGTTCGGCGATCTCGCAGTACATCGTCTTCTTGCCCTCGTGGCGGTACGGCGTGACGAACGTCTTCACGCTGTACCAGTCGTCGTGCTCGCCCATCGCGTCGTCGTACGCGTCGCCCGCGTCGCCGATGCGGCCGCCGACGACGGTCATGTCGCCACCGTGGACGTTCACCATCGCCTTGTTCGTGAATCCCGAGCGTGCAGGGAGGAATACGTGCGAGTCCAGGCCAGCGCGGCCGCGTACGCACTCGCCGCCTGTCCGGCGTTCCCGGCCGAGGCGAGTGCGACGTCGGTCGCGTCGTGCTGGACCGCCGCCGTAACGGCAGGGGACTGGCCGCGGTCCTTGAACGTCCCCGTCGGGTTCCGTCCCTCGTCCTTGATGAGGACGCGTTCGACGCCGATCTCGTCGGCGAGCGTCGGACACTCCACCAGTGGCGTCGCACCTTCGTCCATCGACACCGCAACGTCGCGCGTGAACGGCAGGAGTTCCTCGTACCGCCACATGGAGTCGAACGGACGGGCGCGGAGCGTCTCCCGATCCAGGTCGACGGCGTCGTAGTCGTAGACGGGGTCGAGGATGCCATCGCATTCCGGACAGCGATGCGTTGTGGTGGCGGCGTCGAACTGCTCGCCACAGTCGACGCACTCCAGGCCGACGAAGGCGTCCGTTGTCTGCATGCGCAAGGCTTGGGCGGGCCGGGACTAATCCCTGTCCTTCGCGACGGGAGCGACGGCGACGCGCGCCCACGTCGACGTGCGTCGTTGCTCGTTCGTTCCCCGGAGTTATGCCGTCGGTGGCCGAACGACCGTACATGGACGACGTAGACGTGTTCGTCGCCGGTGGTGGGCTCGCGGGGCTGGTCGCCGCACGCCGCCTCGCCGCCCGGGGCGCGAACGTTCGACTGAGCGAGCAAGCCTCCGACGTGGGCGGCCGCGTCCGGTCCCGGTACGAGGACGGGTACACGTTCGACCGTGGCTTTCAGGTGTTGTTCACGGCGTATCCGGCGGTCCGTCGCGAACTCGACCTGGACGCGCTCGACCTCCGGGACTTCCGTCCGGGTGCCATCATCGCCCGGGACGGTCATCGATCCGTGCTCGCGGACCCCCTGGGCGACCCCGAAGCCATCGTCGAAACTGCACTGAACCGGGACGTCACGCTCGGCGACAAGTTCCGGACGCTCGCGCTCCGCCACGACCTCTCCGGCGAGGACCCGGCGACGCTCCTCGACGGCGACGACAGCACCACTCGCGCGTACCTCGAAGACCGCGGGTTCTCCGAGAAGTTCCTCGAGAACTTCGCCGCACCGTTCTACGGTGGCATCACGCTCGACCGGACCCTCGAAACGAGCAGTAACGTCTTCGAGTACACGTTCGCGATGCTCTCCCGCGGTCGAACCGCCGTCCCCGCGAACGGCATGGGCGCGATATCGCGTCAGCTCGCCGAGCGCGCCAGCGCAACGGACGTGGACGTGTCGACGGACGAACGCGTGCACGGCGTCGACGCTCGCGACGACGGCGCGACGGTCGACCTCGGCGACGAGACCGTCGACGTCGACGCGGTCGTCGTCGCCACCGACCCGACCGCCGCACGAGACCTCGTCGACGTCGCCGCACCGACGGACGCGAAGGCGTGCGTGACGCTGTGGTTCGTCGCCCCGGACGGGTTCGAACTCGGCACGTCCGGTCGCATCCTCCTGAACTCGGGCGACGACCGCCCGAACCAGGTCGTCCACCACACCGAGGCCGCGCCCGAGTACGCGCCCGAGGGCGCCGACGTCGTCTCCGCGACCTTCCTCGGCGAACAGGATGCGTCGGACGACGAACTCGCAACGGAAGTCCGGGACGCGATCGCCTCGTGGTACCCCGAACGCCGCATCTCCGGACTGGAACTCCATCACGCCGACCGCATCGACTTCGCGCAGTTCGCACAACCACCCGGGTTCAAGGACGCACTGCCCGGCGTGCGCGACCCCGAGGGTGCAGTGTATCTCGCTGGCGACTACACGCGCTGGTCGAGCATCCAGGGTGCTCTCGAGAGCGGGCGCGTCGCCGCCGAAGCCGTCGCAGCAGACCACTGAGTAGCGCCGAGGCGTTCGAGGTGTCGATTGTAATGGTGATCGTCAGAGATGGGGGCGGAGTTCGCCAAGCGGCGGGAACCACAGGGTCTCGTCGGCGTCGGCGTCCCGAATCACGGGCCGGAACGCGTCCGCGTCCGCAACGAGCGGCGACGCGAAATCCGAGCCGTACATCCGGTTCACCGTGACGCCGGCGGCGAGTTCCGTGAACGCCGGCAGCATCAGGACGTCGCCGCCGCGGTACGCGTCGACGCCGTAGAGGTACGTCGGTCGTTTTCGCCCCTCTATCTCGATCGCGGGATGGTCGTGGCCGACGACGTAGAGCGCGCCGTCGGACTCGGGCGGTTCGTGTCCGTGACAGACGACGACGTCGTCGAGCGTGTGCGTCGCGGGCGTCGGCGCGTCGAGCACGCCAGGGAGCTGCGGGTCGTGATTCCCGGGGGTCGCGACGAGCGCCGCGCCCGCGTCGTCGACGACGCCGACCAGCGCGTCGAGCGTCTCCCGAGCGACGTCGGGAACGTAGTCGTACCGCTGGAGGACGTCGCCCGCGAACACGACCGTCTCGGGCGCGAACCGTTCGAGGAGCGACTCGAGGCGCTCCACGAGGTGCGCGCGCTCCCCGACCGGGAACTCGACGTCGCTCGCCTCCGCTCGCCCGACGTGAACGTCGGATACCACGAGCGCGTCGACCGACGGAAAATAGACCGCGTGATCGCGGAGCGAGAATTCGGCGGCGTGCTCGATCGAAGCCGGCGGAGACTCTGCCGTCGTCATTCCTCGCCGCCGTCAGCTCGGACTGCACGGTTCGCGTCGACGTCGAGCGCACTCTCGAGGTCGTACTCGCTCCCCGTCGCCACGAACAACACCTCCTCCAGCACGGCAAGCATCTCCGGGAGTTCCTGCACGACGATCCACGTGATGCCGACGAGCGCGAACACCGACAGCGTCTGCGAGATGACGCTGTGCGAGAACCAGAACGACGCGTGCGACGCCTCGACGCCCGCGAGCGCCGCGAGCTCGAGCACCGGCCCCTGCTGGAACCAGCCGTGCCCAGCGGCGACGGCGACGAACACGTTCCGGACGAGGTTCAGCACCCAGATGATACCGATCGCGAGTGCGAACGACTTCACCTTCCGACGGAGCGGGGCGCCGACCGCCGTGATGAGGCCCGCGAAGATCGCCATCGACCCGATCCCGGTGCACGCGTACACGATGTACGTCGAGAACTGCTCGAACACGAACTTGTTCCGGAGTCCAGATTCCTCACGGACGACGAACGCCGGGTCGTACCCGAGCGCCTGGATGCCCCAGTACGTCTGGTCCGCGGTGAGTTCGATGAGGTTCTCCCTGACGAACGGAATCGACTGCGTCGGATAGTAGATGACGCCCATCAGGAGGACGGCCAGCGAGAGCGTGTGCAGGCCCTCGCGACCGTTCCAGAGGAGGTATCCCGTGTAGAGACACGCCGGGATGGCGACGATGGCGAGAACGCCCTCTACGGCCGACGCCTTCGTGAACAGGAAGTGCGGGAACACGACCGCCCAGAACGCCGCGAACACCCCCCACGCACCTGCGTACGCGTACCTCGCGGCCGTCTCGCGTCTCGCCACGTCGAAGAGCGCACCGACGAGGAAGGCGGCGAGGACCAGCCATCCGAGGAGGTCCGACCCGACCGTCACGCCACCGACGCTGACGGTCTCGACGGAGAGCGGAACCGACATGGACGAAACGACGCGGTGTCGATATAAAGACCTGTTGCCCTCGTGTCGACCGTACTCACGACCGACAGCACCGCCACCGGGGGATTACGCGACGAAGATTCGCGCTTCGGCGACGAAATCCCACCGCTTCGCGTCACGGTCCGGTACGGGCCGCATCCGACGGCGAGTCGACGCCCTCGGCGTGCGCTCGCGCCGTCGCGTACGCCTCCCGCACCGTCTTGAACGCGTCCTCGCTCCCGCCGTGGTCGGGATGCACCTCCTTCACGCGGTCGCGGTACGCGGACCGCACCGCGTCGACGTCGCGAGTCGGCGGCAACTCGAGCGCGTCGAACGCCCCACGCACAACGCCCCCGGGATCGGGCTCCTCGCCGAAGTCGACCTCTGGAACGTCGAACGGCAACCGGGCACTCAGATGATGCCCGTGCATCTCGTGCTCGCAGAGCACCGCTCTCGTCACCGACTCCTCGACGCCCTCGATGCGGAAGTACGCGTGCGCGTCGAACGTCACCGCAACGTCGCGCTCGGGCAGGAAGAACGCGACTCGATGTCCTTCCACGAGGTGATCCTCCGCGTACCGTTCGTCGATCGCGTCCAGGTACTCGCGGATCTCGACGCGCCGACGCCCCTCGCTCGACGTCGACCGCTGGCTCGTCGACGCACGGCCCGGGTCGTCGAACACGCGCTCCGCGACCGCGAACAGGGCTGCGGCGAGCACGCTGAACACCGCGGCGAGCGACAGGCCACCGACCAGCCACGGCGGCAACCCCGCCACCCAGCCGGACACGCCAACCCCGAACACGAGTGATTCGATCGAACCTAGGGAGTGGTCGCACAAATGTCCCTCGCAACGTGCAGCCAGTGGCCGTCGACTCCCGCCACGGTCGTCGCGTGAGGAACATCGGGCCGTGGACGCGAACATCAGACCGCTTTTGGCCCGCGGGACTGCAAGCAGTCGACATGAACGTCTCCAGACGACGGGTCATCCGAGGTGTCGGGGCCGCGTCCACCGGCGCCATCGCGAGCATCGCGGGATGCTCTTCGTTCGAGCGAACCGCCCACTTGCTCGTCACGAGGAACGACACCGACAGCACGCACACCGTCACGATCGTCATCCGGCGCGCAACAACGGGCACGACGACCACGACGACCGAGAACGCGACCACCACGGTCGGTACGAGCCCACGATACGTCGTCGAGTTCGAGTACGAACTCGGCCCCGGCGACCGACGGGAAGCCGCCGACGTCCTCCCCGAGAACGGTGCGTTCGAGGTCGTCGCGACCGTCCCCGACGTCGGCACCGCTCGCGGGTCCTACACCGACGAGGAGAGCGTCCGCGTCACCATCCAGTCCGACGGCGTCACCGTCGAGACGTTCACGACGTAACCGAAAACCGCACGCCTTCGCCGTCCGCTACCCGATGTACCGGAGGTCGTCGTCCGCGACCTGCGGCGACTGCTGTTGCTCCATCTGCTGGATCTTCTCGATGACGTCCTCCATCTCGTCCGCGCGCTCCTCCAGCGTCTCGTAGTTCAGCTCGATGTCGAACAACTCCACGAGCACCTCGAGGACCGCCCGAGCGCTCTTCGGGTCCACGAGGTAGCCCGACGTCTCCCCCATCAGGCACGCCGCGTCGAACCCCTGCCGTGCACCGAGTCCGAGCAAGAGCCCGGACACGCCCACGATACCGCCAGCGGGCTCGTCCTCGCGGAACTCCACGCCGACGTCTTCGAGCGCCTCGACGCGCGCTTCCGACGTCGCCGCCCCGAGCACGTCGTACTCCTCGATGAGTTCCCCCGTCGGCACCCCACCGAGCGCGTACGCGTCCTCGCACCCGAACTCCTCGGCGACGTCGAGGAACGCACTCGCCAACCGATAGTGCCCGTCGTTGCTCTGGGCCTGATGATCGCCGGTCAGAACCAGGAGGTCCCGTCCGTCCGTCTCGATCGCGTGGAACTCCGCGTGCGTCAACTCCGCCAGCCCGTCGTCGCCGACGTCCACCTGCGGCGGCAAGTCGTGACTGTACACGCGACGAACGAGCGTCGAATCCAGTTCCTCGAGCAAGTGCTCGGCCGCGAGCTTCCCGACGTGCCCGACGCCCGGCAGTCCCTCGAGGAACACCGGCTCGTCGAGCTCGACGTCCGCAACGTGCTCGATATCGAGTGCGTCCATACCCGCTACTCGCGGGCGCGCCGCTTAAGTTTGCGTCGGTACTCGCCCCACCGGTCGTCGGGCGAGAACGGCGCCGGAGCCGAATTCACGGCCTCAGCACCACAATCCGGGCAGGTATCGGAGAACGTGTACACCGGTCGGTCGTGCGCGGACGCCCACGCCGAACAGACGCGGATGTCCGAATGCATCTACTCGTCGTCGCTATGGCGCTCGCGGTGGTACTCGCCCACGCCACCGGCCGCCTCGATGCAGTC
>Ga0136606_1001084_pt1 | contig 7917 bp, 9 predicted proteins | sample AntDeeMetagen680_FD_104935 | JGI IMG/M metagenome (GOLD analysis project Ga0136606, IMG submission 104935) | Saline lake microbial communities from Deep Lake, Antarctica - Metagenome #680 | ecosystem: Environmental > Aquatic > Non-marine Saline and Alkaline > Saline | place: Antarctica: Deep Lake...
AAGATATTATAGTACCTTGGTTAACCATGCTATGGCAGCCTCACAGACATCCCCGCTCTTTCTGCTCTATGTTGGGATATTCATCGTGGCTGCACTCGCCTGTTTTGCCAGTCTCACACGGCTCCAACACATCACCCATACCGACACGCGACGCGGCTTGTGGGCACTCCTGCTGACGAGCGGTGGGTGGGCGACCGCCCACGTTGGATTTCTCGTCTCCCCAACGACATCACTCAAACTCGGATGGTATACAGTGGGGCTGGTGGTCGGTCTCGCGACTGTGGGCGCATGGCTCTACTTCTGTTCTGCGTACACCGGCCGGACCTACCACCAACTCCCGACATATCGTCGCCTCGCTGTCGGCGTCTACATTGTACTTGTCGCGGTGAAGGTCACCAACCCTCTCCATCACGAATACTTCACAACGACAGCCATCGCCATCCCGTTCCCCCACCTCTCCGTATACACGGGTCCGTTACATTGGACCGCGATGGGGCTCTCGTATGCTCTCGCCTTTGTTGGCTACTTCATGTTGCTGGAACTGTTCACCCAAATCGACCTCGACACACGAGCGCTCTTTGCGCTCGTCGGAATCACCTCCCTCCCCGTCGTGTTAGATGTCATTGGCTACACCACGCCTTACGTTATCGATATTACCTACGAGCCACTCGGGGTCGCCGTCTTCGCCGTTGGGGTCGCGTTCGTCTACATCGACCGGTTCGAAGCCGTCCAACTGGCCGCCGAACAGGACGACCCCATCATCGCGCTTGACGTGAGCAACCACATCAGGGATACGAATCGGGCTGCGCGGACCCTCTTCCCTGAGCTTGACGGTGCAGAGGGTACCCATCTGGAGACGACACTCCCACGGGTGGCCAACTGCCTTGGCAGCGACGACCCTATGCTGAAACTCCAGAAGAACGGACAAACGCGGTATTATCGTGTCACAGACACCCCGTATGGCACGGCGAAAGCCGGTCTCGGTCGGACTATCATGCTCACCGACGTGACTGACCGTGAGCGGTACCGCGAGGAATTAGTGCGGCAGAACCAACGCCTCGAACAGTTCGCCAATTTAGTGAGCCACGACCTCCGTAATCCACTCTCCGTAGCTACAGGCCGATTGGAGTTACTGCGCGAGGAGGTCGAGGGGGTGGCAGAGAATGACAACGCAGCGGGCGTTGAACGGGCACTGAACCGGATGGATGACCTGATTGCACAAATCCTCACGCTCGCCCGTGATGGCCAACCCGTTGAGCAGTGGGATGCAGTGTTGCTCTCGTCGATAGTACAGGAGAGCTGGGAGATGGTCGAGACGAACACTGCCGAATTACAGGTTGAGAATGACTTGGCGTTCAAAGCTGACTCGGCCCGATTGCAACGACTGTTGGAGAACCTGTTTCGGAATGCGCTTGACCACGGTGGCCCGGACGTGACGGTCACCGTCGGGACGATTCCTGACTGCCCGGGATTTTACGTGTCCGATGATGGCCCCGGAATCCCCGAGAGCAATCGCGACTCCGTGTTCGACCCGGGGTATACAACCCGTGAGCAGGGGACCGGGTTTGGCCTCGCTATCGTCGCCGAGATAGTCGCTGCCCATGGCTGGAAGATTCAGGTAACCGAGAGCGAAACTGGTGGCGCTCAGTTCGAGATTCTCGGTGTCGAATCCGTGGAGTGACTCCACTGACATCCCCTGACTGCTTTGCTAAACTCATCCTCTGTATGTGTCTCGCTACTCCCGTCAATCTCAGAGAATTTCAACAAATCCAAGAACGACTAATCAAGCTTCTCCCGAGATAATTCAAAACCATTAAGATAACTATCGGATTTGTTCACAAATACTAAAAAAGCCAGCACATCATGGGAGATGATCTCATGTTCTACGGACTCAATTTCTAATATCAATTGACAAGTGTCGGAATTCAGCCTTTCCACTTTCCTTAGATCTACATCAGCCTTCGTGATTTCGTGATATAGCTTCATGAGTTCATCATGCTCCCACATCTTCTCTGAAAAGCCGAAATTCAGGTTCAGCGAGACAGTAGTTGAGCCATCAAAGCGGCCGAAAATATATCTCTTGAATTTATACAGAAGTCCACCATCTTCGTTAACGTGTAACGTATCAAATTCTGCGACTAACGGTTGTTTAGCCCACTGACGATCGTCAAACTTGCTCCTCAGATATTCCTCTCGCTCTCTCCGTGTTTCAAGACTGCTCAGGCGATAGTAGATAGCTGCCAGAATACCAAAAAGTATGGTCGCTACGACACTGAATTCATTCAGAATTACCGAGATAGTTGGCATTACTTCTGTCATAAAAGCGTCTCACATTTGAATCGGTTGGTGAGTCGATTCCTGAATCCGAGTTGTTCTGAATGTGTCCGCTTAGTGAGTAAACTCAGTGAGCAGCTGAAGCAGCGGAGAGTTGCTGAAACCAACAGGGCTATGATGCTGACTATATCTTCTGTATCTCGCACGCCGTTTGTGTCAGCGCTTGAACAATTCAACAGAGCTGAATATCACGTAGTTCTCGTCTCAGCGATAATCTGATTGGAGAGATCACTCGGAAAAATCGGTCCCACTTACACCGTGCCGTCTTTGCGTAAGTATTAGTTTGACGTGTCAGAGACAACCAGTATGGAACACCCAAACGTTCTCGTATTCGTCGAATTCCCCGATCCAAAGTTCCCGACCGCTGGGTTCTTGAACAATCTCGCGTATCCGGACGCGGAACTCATCGGGTTCTACCACGTTGACGAAGACGAATCTATCGAGGAAGCGCGGGCCGAACACGACGAAGAATTCAGAGCGGAACTAGAGAGACAGGCCGAACGGTTTGAGCAAAAAGGAGTACGGACGGAATGCGACCTCTCGTTTAACGACAATCTGATTGAAACACGTGAAAAGATCGCTGAGCGCGATGGTGTCGATGCGATTCTCACCCCGGGAGGAGCAAATACGCTCGGAAGAGTACTGATCGCTTCCCGTCACACAAAGAATGCGGAGCAGAAGGTGACCAATCTTCTCAATATCGTTGACCGTGATGACCTTCTTTCAGTGGACCTCATACACGTCGCGGATCCGGATGATCCTGAGGGAGAAGCCGAGGGTGAACGAATTTTACAAGAGTTGACTTCGATCCTCACCGATCAAGGGATCCCATCGATCCGAATCAATCGAGAGGTGCGGAAAGGGACGGACGTGTCGTTCGAACTGAGACAAGCTGCTCGCAACTACGATCTGTTTGTAATGGGTGAAACCGAACAAGATGCCGGAGATGAAGTCTTCGGCCCAGTTGGTGATTATATTGTTGACAAACAGGATGTTGCTGTTTTGACCCTCCGGTAATCTCCGCCTCGTCGGAGAACTGTTCTCCGTGATCAACAGCGGAATTCGCGTTGAGTCCGCACTTCGAGTAGCACAGCTAATTCAGTAGATCGGGAACGGAATGAGCGTGAACACTGTGCTGCATTGATACTCTGTATCTTGTACGCGACTTCTGACAGCACTCGGAGAGGCTTCTGTGGCCGTGCTGAATAGAGGGCGCGTATCGGTCAGCAGACCTTCGCTCAAAATTAGGACTGTGTATCGATCAAAATAGAGGGTGTAGTCAGCAACAGGGTCGGCTTTGATACCACCGTTTTGCAACAGCATTCGGTAGAACGCATGGGCTGTAGAGGATTGATTGTCAACGGTAGCTGAACTGTTGGATGTTACACAGAGCTATATTGCCAGAGAACGAAGGGATGTCATGGATTCGCACGGCACCATCGCTCTCGGACTGGGACTTGGAAACGCTCTCGGGGCCGGTATCGGTGTAGTAATCGGCGCTATTACTGGTGACCTTCCCTTCTGGTTGGGCCTCGGTATCGGTCTCGGAGCGAGTATGGGAACCGCTATGGGGGTCGTATTTTCCCGGGGCGGAAACGCTGGTGAGACGGATGAGACAGATGTTCTCAAATCCGTGTAACCGACCGCGCTGGTACCAGTCGGCAATTCGGAATACTCGTTACTAAATACGCAGGTCTAACGAACAGTTGGTTCACTGGCATCAACACGAAACAAACGAGACCGCCGTGCTGAACTCATCCTCTGTATCGGTCATGCAGATTATCTCAACTTCGAATAATTTCAGCAAAGCCAAATCGTGTGTACTACCGAACACCGGACGAACAGATTCAATGCCCCACTGAGCGCGGGATATTCACTTCGGATTTGGACACGAAACGAGTTCGAGGGCTCATTTCTCAGGCATACAACAATCTAATATCCCACCCAGACTGTAGGAACATCCTGATAGTAATATGACTCACCCGACTTCGAAATCGGACGACGAAGATGTCGGTATCAGCGGTATCATCGCATTCCTCGTTCTGACGTTCGCGTGGTCGTGGGGAATCTGGGGACCGAAAGTGCTTCTCGAACAGGGTCTCGTGGAGGGTGTTCCAGTCTTGCCGAATCTCGGCGCGTTCGGTCCGACCGTCGCTGCGTTCATCCTCGTCGCCTACGCGAATGGGTTCGGAGGAGTGCGCCGACTCGCTGGCCGAGCGATCCAACGTGACTATCCTAAGCGGTGGATTCTCGTCGCCCTGCTGCTCCCACCGGCAATCGTCGGTGGCGCGCTCGCTGTAGCCGTGGCCACCGGCACGACACCGACGTTTCCCTGGGCGGGCCAACCGATCATCCTCGTCATCGCGTTCGTCTGGATCTTTGTGCTGGGAGGGCCAATCCAGGAGGAGTTCGGGTGGCGTGGGTACCTCCTTGACCCGCTCCAAGAGCGGCTTACCCCACTCGGCGGTGGGCTTCTGTCGGAGTCGTCTGGGCAGTCTGGCATCTGCCGCTGTTCTACATCTCGAGCGAGACAATCTACTACGACAGTCCGTTCCTCGGATTCGCCGTCTCCATCACCTTGCTCTCCGTGCTCATGACGTGGGTGTACAACAGCACGAACGGAAGCCTCCTTCCAGTGCTCCTCATGCACACCGCGTGGAACTGGGCCCAAGGAATGTTCCCCGTTCTCGACTCCGACCCCGCGAGCCTCGCGATGGTCGGGTTCCTCGTCGCCGCCACCGTCTCCGTGGTAGTGTACTCGGGACCGAAGCGGTTAGGACGAACGGGAGGGGTCGGGTGACCGGGACGCAGATCTACCGAACCGCTGTCTCACGGGGGACGCTGTCTGTCTAACAGGTTGTCTGGACCCACCGACAGGTTCTTTCTGACGGATGGTGAGTTGCCTCCGCATGGATACCCTCGTCACGGACACACTGTTAGTCACGATGGACCCGGAGATACCCGGCGCAACCGGTGACCTCGGGATTGTCGACGACGGTGCAGTCGGCTGGACTGACGGCGAGATAACCTACGTCGGCCCCGCGGCGGACGTCGAACCGGCTGACGCCGATCACACCGTCAACGGCGACGGCTGTCTCACGCTTCCAGGGCTCGTGAACGCCCACGTCCACGGCCGACAAAGCATTCTCCGTGGCGCGGCCCAAGACGTCCCCGAGATCGAGTGGATGACTCGCGCACTCGGGCCGATTAGCGGCCACATGACCGGCGAGGACGGCATCGTCGGTGCGAAGCTCACAGCGATCGAGGCACTGTTGTCCGGCACGACGACGCTGGGAGAATACGCGAGCGAGGTCGCCGAACTGGTTGACCAGGCCTACAGACCACTCGGAATCAGGGTCGTCGCCACCGAGAGGATAAATGCGGTCCCAGACGATCGCTCCGATATCGCGCCGGACGAGGCGTACCCGTTCGACCGTGAAGCGGGCGAGGAGTCGGTAGCTCGCGCCGAAAACCTGTTCGAGCGCTTTGACGACGAGCCCTTAGTCCAGCCAGCGTACGGCCCGCAGGCGTTGGACATGGTCCCGCTCGACCTCCTCGAATCGATCACCGAACAGGCGCGAACCCACGGTCGGACCGTCCACATGCACGTTGCACAGGGCGAGCGTGAGCGCCGCCAGATCGCCGCTCGATACGGTGACGGCTCAACGACGGTTGGCGTGCTGGACGACGAAGGCCTCCTCGGTGAACACCTGCTCGCCGCCCACCTGCACGGGGCGATACCCGACGAGCGCGAGCGCCTCGCCGAGGCCGGCGTCCGGATGGTTGGGTGCCCCTCGTCGATCACGGCGATAGACGGCGTCGTCCCGCCGATTGTCGAGTATCACGAACACGGCGGGGCTGTCGGTCTCGGTACCGATCAGGCTCCGGGTCCGGGCGGCCACAACGCGCTCCGTGAGGCCCGCACGGCGGCGATGTTGGCGAAAGCGGACAGCGGCGATCCGACGGCTCTCGACGCGGCCGGCGCGATCGAACTGGCAACGATTGGCGGGGCACGCGTCCTCGGTGTCGCCGACAGCGTCGGATCGCTCTCTCCGGGCAAGCGCGCCGACATCGTACTCTGTGATATGGAGCAGGCGAGCGTCGCTCCGACGGTTCAGACCCCGTTCCACACGGCGATTCCCAATCTGGTGTACGGTGCCAGCGGCAACGAGGTTCGCGACGTGTTCGTCGACGGCGTCCAACGCGTCTCCAACGGCAGCATCGTCGGAGTCGACGTCGACGGTGTGGTCGACGACGCGGTCAAGCGCGCCGAGCGTATCTTTGCAGATGCGGAAGCTGACTGGCGCGCCGCTGGATCATCGCTCGTCAAGGCCGTTGACGACGGTCGGCTCTGAGAAGCCCGACTGCCATCGTCTCACTCGTTGACTGTTCACTCGTCGAACTCGCCCGCAACGAGATCGGAGCCGAATTCGTTTCGACGGGCGTTGTGAGAGTAACGCAGACACACCTCATCGCGGTGGACGACGTCGGCCAGCGGTTCCAGAAGCGATATGTCGACGGTTGTCTCGGCCGGTACGAAACGACGGTCAGTCCTGAAGCGGTTCGTGACGAGGTGGTCAGTCGACTCACACACCAGTCACCACCGGGCGGTTCGGTAAGTCTGAATGGCGTTGACGGCGATCAAGACAGATTCTGTGGGCTCCGTTGAAATCTCCTACTGAGGACGTATTCTAGCGACTGTGCTGAATGCTGAACACAAATGTGTCGTTGAGTACAGAGCGGTAAAGTGTTAACCAGCTGTACATAGTAGCTCTCCTAGTGAGATGTATGTCCGAAGAGGAAACTGAACGATACAGCTTCGACGAAGAATCCACCGAACACTTGCTGTTCCTCGGGGCGGTCGTCAGTATCGTCGCCGACGGTACCGCGACAGGCGGTGCCCTCACTGTCACCGAGATCGACGCTCCGCCGAGCTATGAAAATAACCTTCATACGCACCCGCCCAATGAACTATTCTACGTCCTCAGTGGGGAGATGACGCTGTACGTGGACCGGGAACCACACCGTTTGACAGAGGGAATGACCGGATTCGTCCCGTCAAACCGTCCACATGGGTTCCGCGTCGACAGCGATGACCCGCTCCGCGTTCTCGCCATCTTCGCTCCCGCCGGAATGGCGGACTTCTTCCGAGAGGTCGGAACTCGCACAGAGACGCGAACGATTCCCGAATACCACGGCCCAACTGAGGCCGACCTCGAACGCATGGCTGTAGCCAGCGCGAAGTTCGACATGCAACGACTCGGTCCCCTCCCACCGTCGACGTCAGCAAACCCTGACCGGTTCTCAACATCGTGAACGCCTTGCTGTATACACCCCTCCATATTCAACGGGCACTTATTGACACTACTCCGATGGGTCGTCGCGACCATGCTGCATAGAGGGCACGTCTCTTGTACGAACAGGGATCTGTTCAGTGGAACCCACGACACTATTTTACAGGTGAGATCTGTATTTTAACTCTGATGGACGAAATCGTGACAGAAATAGAGATCAACGCTTCGCCAGAGGCTGTGTGGGCTGTCTTGACAGATTTCGAGGCGTATCCCGATTGGAATCCAGCCT
>Ga0136606_1001093_pt1 | contig 7868 bp, 8 predicted proteins | sample AntDeeMetagen680_FD_104935 | JGI IMG/M metagenome (GOLD analysis project Ga0136606, IMG submission 104935) | Saline lake microbial communities from Deep Lake, Antarctica - Metagenome #680 | ecosystem: Environmental > Aquatic > Non-marine Saline and Alkaline > Saline | place: Antarctica: Deep Lake...
CAGCCTTGTGAACCCAATTATGAACGGTCGAACGCGCACGCTTGACACCGAATATATCAAGAACAGACACAGTATTCGAAAGCGATAGTCCCGCCAGATGCAGCTGAATACTCAACTTCATCAGTAGTTGCGGTGTCGCTTCTCGCTCCACAAAATCTAAGTCAATCTGGTCGATATTACCGCTGAGGCTAGCGTTTTCGGGCATAGATCACTCAGAAAACGCAACGCCTCACTCGTTAATCCTTATCTGAACACTACCTCGCCGTCCCACTCCTCTTCGAACCAATTGATCGCGTTCCGGGTGATCGTCGGTGCCTTCGCGTAGGCCGAGCTGTCCGTCGCCATCGTAAAGAGGTGCCAAACGCGGCGGAGGAGACTGTAGAGGCGAAAATCCGACGAGACGTACTCGTCGACGACGTTCTTGATGGTCCGTGCGTCGTCCTCGGACTCGGCACCGTCGTTGAAGGCGTCGAATCCGTGATTGTAGTTCTTCTCCGGGCCGAGATGCGGGTTGGAGTGGTAGCCGACGGTCGTCAGGCCGGCGTCGCGGAGCGTCTCCGAGAGGAATGGCCGTCGCTCGTCGAGATAGCGGTACTCCCCGTACATCATCGGGTGGGTGCTCGTGAGGATCGTGGGGAAACTGGAGGGCGTGTTGGGGCCGTTAGCGAACGCGTTCGTAAAGGAGACGCCATCGTCGGCGACCGCCGAGAGACGGGGAGCAGGATCGACGTCGCGGTCGGACGCGAGCGACCGGTCGTAGCGGAGACTGTCGATAGTGACAAGGAGCCGTTCCGTAAAGCCATGTTCGATTACTTCCGGCAGGCCGTGTATGAGTATTTCCCTCTCGTATCGAAGGCCCCGCCGACCACGGGCGGAACCCGAACACATACTTTCGGGCGCGAGTACTCCAAACCAACGCGCATAATGACGGACAACCACGTCTTCCTCATCACTGCCGACGGCCTTCGCTACGACCGACTCTCGTCGTCAGGACACGACGTCGAGACGACCCCGACGCTCGACGCGCTCGCGGCCGCCGGTGCGGCATGTTCCCGGGCGATGGTGACCGGAACCGGCACGCGCAAGAGCTTCCCGGACATCCTCACGTCCTCGTATCCACTGATGTACGGCGGATACGCACAGTTGACCGACCAGCGTGTCCCAACCAGCAGCGTGTTCCAGTCACGCGGCTACGCGACGCTCGGCGTCAACGCCAACGCACAGTTACACACCCGTTTCGGTTGGGGAAAGGGCACGACGTGTACTTCGACAGCGAGGAGACGGTGGTGCAAAACGAAATCGGGGCGTTCGACGCCGACGCGGACAGTGGTTCGCCCGCGTCGCTGCTCCGTCATCGATTCGAGTCGCTGAAATCCGCCGTCTACGAGCGCCTCGATCAGGGCGGGGCGCTCTACCGCGCCCTCGAAACCGCGTACCGGCAGGTTGAGCGCCGCGAGCCGCCACACCCGACTGCCGAGGAGATAGTGGATCGGACGCTCGCGTTCGTCGACAAGGCACCGGACGACCGGCCGCTGTTCGTGTGGGTCCACTTCATGGACACACACTCCCCCTACGTGCCGCCGTCGGAGTCCCGCGACGCCGTCGGCGCGCCGGACGTTCCGACCGGTGAACTCTGGCGGTTGAACGATCGCCTCCACACCGACCAAGAGAGCCTCGACGCCGAGGAAGTCGCCGTCATCTCGGACATGTATGACGCCTCTCTCAGGTACATGGACGACGAGATCGGTCGACTGATCGACGGGCTCGAACGCAGGGGGCTGTGGGAGGATGCACACGTCGCCTTCACGTCCGACCACGGCGAGGAGTTCCGCGAACACGGCGGGCTCACGCACTGCGTCGAACCATACGAGGAGGGAGCCCACGTCCCGCTGTTGTTCAAACTTGGGACCGAGACGCTGGAAGACACGGACGGCGTCGTCTCGACGATCGACATCGGACCGACGCTGCTTGACGCCGCCTTCGACGATCCTGACGTACCGGATCGGTTCCACGGGACGTCGCTGTGTCCGGTACTGCGCGGCGAGAGCGCCGTCCCCGCGGACCGGGCAGTCTTCGTCCAGAACGCGAACCGGGGCGGGCGAGAGGTCGACCTCGGTACGCGGATCACCGGCTGTCGCACCGCCGAGTGGAAGTTCATCACGTCCCGGGACGAGCGCGTGACGACGAAGCTCTTTCACCTCCCCTCCGATCCCGGCGAACGGACGAACCTCGCCGACGAGAAGCCGGAGCGGGTCGCCGCCTTCGAGGAGATCATCGCCGACCACTACGACCAGCCGGCCTACACGAACTACGACATCGAAGGGGCGGTCGATACGGGGACCGTCGGCGACCGTCTCGAAGCGCTCGGCTACGTCGACCAGTGAGGCCACGGCGGGACCGCGGCGTCAGGAGACCGACCGGCGGACGTCGCTCGCGGTCACGTACTCGCCCGGGTACTCGTCGAGCACCGTCGCGAGGCGCTTCCGGAACGCGTCCCCGTCGTTCGCGAGAGCCTCGTACCCGGTGGCGTCGTAGGGATGCATGTACATCGAGACGGTCGACGGGGAAGTAGACAACAGCCACGAGAGGGCTTCCAACCCCGTACAGCCGCGCCTGTCGGTGCGAAGAGTGTGTGCTGTCGCCGTGACGAACCCCGCCGGGAACGTCCACAGCCGGGAATGTGAGAGCAACGGGGGGCGACCGTACGTCGTCGGCAGCTCAACGAGCCCCTCGTCGAGTTCGGAGGGGGCGGACCGCTCGGTGAGCGACACCGGCAGAGCATCGGTCATCCGGTGGTGGATCGACGCGTCGAGTTCAAAGCCGAGGTCGGCGAGCACATCGAGCGTCCCGCGTCCGACATTGCCGTCCGGCCCGGAAGGCGGTGACGTCGGCCGGGTCGGGTCCGGCCGCGTCCGCGACCGCCGCTCGCGTCTTGACGACGAGTTCGCGCTGCCGGTCGCGGGGGAGTGCGGCCAGGTCGTCGTTGTCGTGGCCGAACTCGCGGGGGTGGACGTGGGCGGCGATCTCGTGGTCGGCGGCGAGCGAATCTACGACCTCGGCTTGCTCGTCGGCCACGCGATGAGTGGTGTAGACGGTGCCCTGGGGAACGAGATCGTCGAACCACTCCATGGCCTCCGCGACGCCGACGAACGAACCGTCCTTGTTGGTTCGAGGTCGACGGAAAAGGCCATATTCATAAGTGATTGAGCGTTATCCGGTGACGACAATAAGAATGTCGCAGTCAGCCCTCTACCTGGGTAGTCGGTGTCCACCGAACATGGAGGCGTATCTCGACTCCCTGCTCTATCGAACCGCGGCGAACGACACCTTCGAACTCCTCGTCGTCAGCGACTGCGACCTCCCGACCTGGCTCGGCAACGCGACACGGCTGACCGTCGAGCGGTACAAGGCACCGACTGCGTCCGGTACCGGACTCGTTCGCACCACCGCCGAGGTGGTACGGCGTCACCTCCGAAGCCACGAGCCGGTCGAAATCAGGCAGATAACCCAGCCGCGGTGGCACGCTCCCGGCGTGCTCCTCGGAGCGGCCGGGTCGGACGTCGACGTCTGCACCCGTGCTTCGGATTCGCTGTTCGGGGAATACCGCCAGGCTCCATCGCCGGCCCGGGCGTGGCTGGCGAACAACGTTCTCGGGCAGTCGATATACCTGTCGGACCGGGTGTTCACGCCGAAGTACGGCGGCGTTACCCTCCCGTGGTGGACCAGGGCGTCGCTGGTGGTCGAGGAGCGCACCGTGAACGAGGAGCGGTTCACGCCCGAAGCGAAACCCTGCGAGGGGCTGTTCGACGGAGAGAAGAACCGCGTACTAACGGTTGGACGGGTATCACGGCGGAAAGGGATCGACCTACTGCTCGCCGTCGCGAGGCGACTTGACGACTACGAGTTCACGGTGGTCGGTCCCGCCGATGAAGAGACGCTCGTCGCCGAGATGGACGCGGCGTCGAACGTCCACCACCACCCGCCGGTGGAGTACGTCGAGATGCCGGGGCTGTACACCGCGTCCGATCTCGTCCTCTCCGTGTCCCGGCTCGAGTGGGGCGGCGTCTCACGGGCGATGCTCGAAGGGAAGGCTGCTGGCCGTCCAGTCGTCGCACTCGACCGCGAATCGGCGAGCAACGTGGCGGATATCGTGGCACCGGCGGAGCCGCCGGCCATCGCTGACGCCGTCCGCTCACAGCTCGATCCCGAGGGGTACCGGTAAGGTTCGAATCGAAGGGAGGTGTCCCTAAACCCCGATTTCGGACATCGCGATGGCAGCGTCGTCGCGGGTGACCTGCTCACAGAACGACTCAAACGCGTTGAACCCGTCCGCAAGGTACATGCAGGCGGGGTGGGCCAGGACCGTAGCGGGGTGGTCCTCCGGGGTACGCTCGGTAGCCGCGTCAATCACCCACTCGCGCCACTCGTCGGGTTCGACGGACGCCGCCCCGAACGGCCCCTCGAAGTCGCTCTCGGCCACGAACTCGGGCGTCCGGAAGGCGTGATAGACGTGTTCGTGGTCCGGCGGCGTGTTGACGGGAACGACGGTCAGGCCCGACTCCCGACGGACGGGCTCGTCCGGACCTACGACGTCCGAGAAGTGTGTGATGCCGTACTCGGCGAGAAACGCGGCCGTATGGCTGTCGTGGCGGTAGGCGTGGTCTCGCCAGGCGGTGACATCGACGCCGAGATCGGCGAAGGCGTCGATGGTGCGCCGGATCTCCCACGATTGGAAGGGACGGGGACCGTTCCACGATCCGATCCGCCCGCCGGTCGCCTTCTCGAGCGCGCGCCAGGCCCGGTGGACCGGCGTCGTGAAGGCCCAGTAGTTGTGCCCGCCGAGTTCGACGTTGTCCATGGCGGCGAGTCGCGCCATTCGGTCCGGCTCCTCGGCGACGCACTTCCCGGTACAGAAGAGCGTGACCGGAACGTTGTGGTCGGCGGCGATCTCGGCGTACTCGATGGCGGCTTCGACCTCGGTTCCATCGAGGTACGCCTGGTCGCGGGTCTCCATCGACATGTGGTGGACGTCGCCGGTGATACAGACCGTCATTCGAGGTAGCCGAGGTCCTCGAGGCGCTCCTGGACCGCCTCGCCGGATGTGCCGCCCGCCTCGTCGTACGGGATTGGGTCGCGCTCGGTCCACTCGCGGTCGCCAAAGAGGGGGAGCGGTTCGCCGTCCAGGTCAGCCGGGACCGGGCAGTCAACGCTGTGGAGCACCGTGGGGGCGACGTCAAGGATCGAGACGGTCTCCTCGAGTCGCTCGGCCTCGACCTCGGGGCCTTCAGCCAGGAAGAGCCCGGTGCGGACGTTCTCGGCCTCCCAGTGGCCAGCCTCCGTGAAGACGGGGTTCGAACCGATGGCACCGCTCGTGTGGACGCTCGGGCGCTGGTCGAAGACGACGTTGGGCGCGTCCTCGACGTACGGGCCGGTGTATGCCTCCTCGCGCCGGAACACCTCGCGGGCGATCGCGTCGCCGTCGTCGTCGGCCAGCGACTCGAGGTCCGCGACGAGTTCATCGACCGTCGCCTCGTCGTCGTCGATGACGTAGACGAGTCCCTGACCGCTGGCGACCGCCTTCGAGCGGTCCCAGTCGACCTTCTCCAGTTTCTGCTCGCGCTTGAATCCCTCCTCGTCCTCGGGGATGGAGTCGGTCAGTTGCCCGGGCGCGAGCGACGTGACGACGTCGTGGACGCCGAGCCTGTGTGCCAGTTTCGAGAGACGCTTCTTGTTGATGCCAAAGCGTGACATGGCGTCGGAGGCGCCGCCCTCGGTGACGAGATACCCCTCGGCTTCGAGCCACGAGTTGACGTAGAAGACCGTCTCGACGTCCTTGCAGCCGTGATCGGACATCAACACGAGCGTCGCGTCGGGGTGGGCCTCGCGGATGGCGCCGACGTGCTCGTCGATGACCTCCCACGCGCGCCGGGTGACGTCGCCGCGCCAGAAGAAGTGCTGGAGGACGTTGACGTAGAAGACGGTACAGTGGGCGACATCGACCGGTTCGTCGGCGAGCAACTCACGGAAGGTTGACAGTCGTTTGTCGATGAGGTCGACCAGGGCCTCGGCCGCCTTCGTGTCGCTTTTCGCCGTGACCGGCGTCTCGGGGTGGAGTCGGTAGCCGGAGGCGTCGAGGTCGTCGCCGAGTTCCGGCGGGTGGGTGTACGACTCCTGGTCGCTGCCGGGGCCACCGGCGATGAGGTAGCGGTCCACCTCGAAGGGCGGGTAAGTCATGGGGAGGTTCATCACGCCAGCCGTCAACCCCTCGTCGTTGAGGTAGTCCCAGTAGTTCGCACTCTTGAACGACCGCGATGTCGGTGTCGAGAGGGTTCGTGCCCTCGTGTCGATTTTCTCCCACCAGAAAACGCCGAGCTTCCCCGGGTTCTTTCCCGTCGAGTAACACCGCCAGTTCGGGCACGTCACTGGCGGGAGACAGCTTTGCATGTCGCTCCAGACACCGTCCTCGCGGAGTGACTCGATGTTCGGGAGGTCGCCGGCCTCCAACCAAGGCTCAAGGAGGTCCCAGTTCGCACCGTCGAGACCCAGCACGATTGTTTCGGGCATTAGTACGGATTCGGCCACGCGACTATATGTTACTGGCGAACGCGTGAGTCCAACGAACCTCTCGCTGATTGGATCGAGCGGATCAACTGCTCCCGGAATGCGGTGAGGGAGAACTGATCCGTGTGCGAATCGGACACCTCTCCGGTGTCAAGCCGTTTGACCGCGTTCCGAATCCTTCTGGGAGACCCGTCGTGCAGGACACCGTTTTTGTCGCCGTCAACAAACACCCCCGGGAACCCTTCATTCCGAGCCAGCACTGGCTTCCCGCTCGCGTTCGCTTCGATCGGGACGATACCGAAGTCCTCGTTCCGGCCGTTGAACACGAGCGCGGTACAGTTCGCCAGTAGGTCGAGTTTCTTTTCCTCGGAGACGAACCCGCGGTACTCGATGTTCCCCGCGGCGTTGATCTGGTGCCGAACAGAGTCGTCGATGTCCCCCATCCCGCCAGCCATCACCAACTGCTCATCAAGCCCCGAAAACGCCTCGACTACCGCAGGAACGCCTTTCTCCTCGTCGAGTCGACCGAGGTGGAGGTAGTACCCTTCATCGCCATCGTTTCGGTATTTTTCGAGTTCCACGGGAGGATACAGCACCTCGGACTCACGCTTGTAGAATTTCCAGAGCCGGCGCTCGATGATCGGGCTGTTCACTAAATAGTGATCGACCCGCGAATCAAGCGTCGCATCGCGCATTCGCAGATATCGAACCAACGGCCGGGACAGTACCCCCGTTAGCGAAGACTTCCGATCGTGGTAGAGGTCATAGAACCACCGCGGCGGCGAGTGGCAGTAATTCACGTGAAGGGTGTCGTCAGGTGTGATCACTGCTCGCGTCGTCGCCCCCGACGTGACCAGTACGTCTGGACCGCCGAACTCCCGCCAGTCGACGTCCTCCCACTGTGCGTACTCGAACACGCGTCCGAATCGCTGCTGTAGTCGTCGAACAGAGGAGTAGTCGAGAGACGAGGTCACGTCAACGAATGACACGTCGCCGTAGGGGTTCGAGTCCGCGGGATCAGGCTCGCCGATCGTGTGGACGGCGTCGACGCCGAGAGCTTCGGCCATCTTGGTGACGAGATACTCCGCGCCGCCCCACGCGTTCACGTGCCAGTGAGCGAGGGTGACATCGAGGTTGTCGATGTCGACGTCGTCGGTCACAGCCCTAAGGAATCGGGAGTCAGACAAAAGGGTGCCGGGAGAGTGTCACCACTTCCACACACCATACAGGTACCCACCACCAACACACCCAGTAAACACCAGTAACATCACCAACTGCTCCACGGCCGCCGCCGATGGCGACCGCAC
>Ga0136606_1001098_pt1 | contig 7846 bp, 4 predicted proteins | sample AntDeeMetagen680_FD_104935 | JGI IMG/M metagenome (GOLD analysis project Ga0136606, IMG submission 104935) | Saline lake microbial communities from Deep Lake, Antarctica - Metagenome #680 | ecosystem: Environmental > Aquatic > Non-marine Saline and Alkaline > Saline | place: Antarctica: Deep Lake...
AGTCGGGTCCGGCGCGAACAGGAACGCGATCCCCGCGAACGCCCCCCAGAACAGGAGGCGGCGCTGTTCCAGCCACTCCCGCGTCGTCACGCCCATCATGATCGCGAGCATCACGAACAGCGGGATCTGGAACACCACCGCGAGCAACCCCATCAGCGCGACGATCAGGTTGAACGTCGGCGCGAGCCCGTACGCGACGATGGCACTCCCCCTCGTGTAGTAGTCGAAGTACTGGAAGAGCCCGGGGAGCACCGCGAAGTACGCGAACGCCATCCCGACCGCCGCGAGCACGAGACTCGTCGGCACGGCCGCGAGGTAGTACTTGCGCTCCTTCGGGTACAGCCCGGGTCGCATGAACAGGTACGACTGGTAGACGAGCACCGGCATCGCGATGAGGATGCCAGCCAGGCTCGCGACCTTGATCTTCGTCAGCACGAACTCCAGGGGCCCGTAGAGGTGCGGACGCGACCCGCCCGTCGCCCCGCCCGGGATCACGCCGTTCCACATCAACTGAACGAGTCGGTCGGCGTACAGGAACATGAGCGCGGTCGCGACCGCGCCGACGGTGACGATCGCCGCCAGCCGGAGCACCATCTCCTCGATGTGGTCCGCGAGCGGCATCTCCTCGTCGTCGGGCGGCCCCTCGAACATGTCGTCCTCGCCGGGGTCGAACCCGCCCGCGGTCCCGGTTCCACCACCGCCGCCGCCGCCGCCACCGCCAGCACCGGCGCCGGCTGGCGTCGCCTCGCCGGGCTTGGGCGCTCCCGCGGCGTGCCCGACGGGGACGTCCGACCCGCCACCGTGGCCGTCGGTGCGGTCGGGATGCGGCCGCGGCCCGGGACCGGCGGCGTTCACATCCTCCGGCGCGTCCTCGGGCCGGTCCTCCGGCCGGTCGAATCCCGCCTCGACGCCGCGATCCGGCACGCTCGGCCGCTCCTCGTCGTCCGGCAACTCCCTACTCGGGTGCTCGCTGACCCGCCCCTCGGGGTCCACCTCGGAATCGACCCTTTGGAGCCCGCCCGAATCGTCGTCGTCCACGCGCTCCAGCCCGCCCGAATCGTCGTCGTCCACGCGCTCCAGCCCGCCCGAATCGTCGTCGGTTTCGGAATCGTCGGTTTCGTCGTCCGATGTCGAGTCGGCCGCTTCTTCGGACGCCGACTCGACTTCGCCCTCTGGCGTCGAATCGTCGACTTCCTCCTCTGGCGTCGAATCGTCGACTTCGCCCTCTGGCGTCGAATCGTCGACTTCGCCCTCTGGCGTCGAATCGTCGACTTCGCCCTCTGGCGTCGAGTCGGCATCGTCGTCGGTACGGTCGCTATCCGTGCCCGCGCGCTGGGCGTCCGGGGCGTCCGAGGCGTCCGAGACGTCGGCGTCGTCGACGTCCTCGGGCGCGTCGCGTTCGTCCGACTCGTCCGGCATCTGTCGAAAGTAGACAGGTGGGGCGTTATAGGCCTTTTTCTCTTCGCGTTCGCGGGCGAGCGGGGAGAAGAAGATTGATGTTTCTCAGGTAGGTAGCGTTCCGCAATCAATGAGTTCGGTCATCGACGAGGACACCGCCCAGAGCATCAACGCCGGGCGCGAGACGATCGGGGCCCTGCTCTCCTCCGCCCAGGACCAGCTCCAGAAGGTCTTCATCGTCTTCGTCCTGGGGCTGATGGGCACCATCTGGGCGCTTCGGACGTTCCTCTGGGAAGTACTCAAGGAGAACACGAAGCAGCGGATGGCGCCGGAGATCGCGGCGCAACTCGACATCATCGCGCGAACGCCGTTCGACGTCATCCTCCTCCAGGTGAAGATCGGGCTGGCGGTCGGTATCTTGCTCTCCATCCCGCCCTTGCTCTACTACGCGAAGGAACCGCTGAAGCGACGCGGGTGGACGCCGGAGGTCCCGGTGTCGCGCACGCAACTCGTCGGCCTGAGCGTCCTCATGGTCCTCCTGTTCGTCGGCGGCGTGGCGTACGCGTACATCGTGTTCTTCCCGTTCATGTTCGACTTCCTCGCGGAGAACGCGTTGCAAGCGGACCTGAAACCGAGTTGGGACATCACGATGTGGACGCAGTTCATCCTCCTGCTCACGCTCTCCTTCGGGTTCGCGGCCCAGCTCCCGCTCGTGATGTCGTCGCTGTCGTACGCCGAGATCGTGCCCTACGAGACGTGGCGCGACAAGTGGAAGTACGCGGTCGTCCTCATCTTCGGGTTCGGTGCGGTCGCGAGCCCGCCGGACCCGCTCACGCAGACGATGTGGGCGCTCCCGCTGTGTACGCTGTACGCCGCGTCGCTCGCACTGTCGAAAGTCGTCGTGAACCTCCGTCGCGAGGGCGAGAGTGCGGCGGCGGCCGACGGCTTGCTCCAGCGGCGGATGCTCCAGTTCGGCGCGCTGTTCGCGGTGATGCTCGGCGGTTCGATCGGCGCGATCCGGGTCGGTGCGGTGACGCTCGTCGACGCGAACGTCCTCCCGATGCTCCCGTCGGTCATCCAGCCGGCGAACCCGGTCGCGTCCGGCGGCCTCGCGCCGGACGCGGCGCTCCTCGAGCAGTTCCTCATCTCGCTCCAGATCGCGATCGTCGGTGCGCTCGTCGTGCTCCTCGTGTACACGCTGAAGGTCCTCCGCAATCCGGTCGTCCCGCAACGCGCCGGACGGTACCAGGACCCTGCGGACATCGACTTGGACATCCTCGACGAGGCGGGCGTTCGTGCGGCACCGCCGGAGGTGTTCGCGGAGATGACCGAAGAAGAGTCCCTGCAGCAGGCGCGTGCGGCGATGGACGACGACGACCCGGACAAGGCCCAGGCCATCCTCGACCGCTTCGACGAGGTCCAGGAAGCCCAGGAGGCAACTGAAGGCGACGCGGCGGCTGGTGCGGCCGCCGGCGCTGGCGCCGCCGAGGGTGCGGGCGACGGGCACGAGCTCGCCGCCGGCCCACCCGGCGACACGCCCGTGACGGACGTCGACGCGATGAAGGGCGACGTCGAGACCGACGAGGAGGGGAACGTCCTGCAGTCGACGGCCGCCGGGATGGTCGATCCATTCACGGAAGACGAGACGACCGAGGACGACATCGGCGGGTACTACTACGACATCACGTTCGTCCTGGAGTCGCTCACGTCGAAGCTGTTCCGCCTCGTCGTGGTGTTCATGGCGACGCTCGCGGGCGTGTTCTTCTGGCTGTACCGTGGTGGCCTCGGGGACGTCAAGAACCAGTTCGTCTCGCAGGTCCCACCACAGGTGCGTGGTGACCCGAACGCGCTCCCGTTCGGGTCGAGCGTGGAGACCGGGCAGGCGTTCGCGTCCGCGATGACGACGATGCCCGGCGGCAGTTCGGGTGCGACCTCCGGGCCGGCGAGTCCGACGACGGTCTCCGAGGCGGTTCCGTACGCCGAGTTGCTCGTGGAGATGGGTGGGGCGAGCCAACTCGGTATCGTCGTCGCACTCCACCCAGTCGAGCAACTCATCTTCGCGGTGAAGGCGAGTACGATCGTCGCGGTCGCCGTGACTCTCCCGCTCGTCGGGTACTACGCGTGGCCGTCGATCAAGGAACGCGGCTTCGGTGGGAGCGGCGACAGCTCCGCGTTCCTCCTCTGGGGGCTCGCCATCTTCGTCGGGTTCGCGGTCGGGAGCGCCATCGGCTACCTCCTGTTCGCGCCGTTCATCGTGTCCTACCTCGTCTCGGACGCGCTCGCGGCGAACATGATCATCTCGTACCGCGTGAACTCGTTCATGTGGCTGATCGCGTTCATGACCGTCGGCATCGGCATCCTCATGGACATCCCGCTATCGATGGTGCTGTTCCACTACAAGGACATCGTGAGCTATGACGCGATGTTCCGCGCGTGGCGTGGCGTCGTCCTCGCGCTGTTCGTCGTCGGGATGATGGTGACCCGAGCGGCGTGCTCTCGATGCTCCTGTTCGCCCTCCCGCTCACGCTCGCGTACCTCGCCGGCCTCGGCATCCTGTACGTCCTCACCGCACCCGGGCGCGTGTTCGGTGGCGGCGGCGGCTCCGAGGTCGAGGAAGCGGTCTGACCGCACGCGATGTCGGCCGCGGCGCGCGACGATGGGCTACCCGTACTCGGTGACGGCCGCGAGCGGTGACGGGAGGCGGTTCACCGCCAGTTCTTACATCCGGGCGGGCTATACGTTCGGGTATGCCGAAGATCAGCGTCGAGGTCCCCCAGGAACTCCTCGACGACCTCGACGACCACGTCGGCGGGGACGGGAAGTTCGTGAACCGGAGCGAAGCCATCCGCGCGTCCATCCGGAAGACGCTGGATACGTTGGACGAGATCGACCAGCGGCACGGTCGACTGGACGAGGAACGGTAGGGCGAGTCTGTACCGGTCGAGGCCGCGGCGGTCGAGTCCGTTGCGAGGTCTATCGTTCGACGTCGACGTCGCGGATCTCGAGGCGTGCACCGCCACTGTCGCTCGCGGTGAGTTCGAGCGTCCAATCGTGGGCGTCGACGACGTCCTGGACGATGGCGAGACCGAGGCCGGTGCCGTCGTCGCCGGAGTACCCGAGGTCGCGGACGCGCTCGCGCTCCCCGGGCGGGATGCCGGGCCCGTCGTCGGCGATCGCGAAGCCGTCGTCGACGCCGACGACGGTGACCGCGACGGCGTCATCGCTGTGTTCGACACTATTCCGGTAGGCGTTCTCGAAGAGCTGGGCGACCCTGGAGCGGTCGACGGTGGCGTGCCCGACGTCGCTATCGACGCCGAGCGTCGCGTCGCCGGTGTCGACGGTGCTCCAGGCCTGGTGTGCGAGGTCGGCGAGGTCGCTGTAGCGGCGGTCCCGGTCGTCGGCGCCGTTCCGGGCGAGTTCGAGCATGTCGTCGACGATGACGTCCATGCGTTCGAGGGATTCCTCGATGGCGTCGACGGCGTCGGCATCGCTCTCGGTGATGGCGTCGCTGTCGTCGAGTTCGCTCGCATACGCGCGGGCGACCGCGAGCGGATTCCGGAGGTCGTGGCTGACGACGCTCGCGAACGCCTCCAGGCGCTCGTTCTGGTCGCGGAGCGCCTGGCGGGTGTCGGCGGCGTCGATCGCGTCACCGACGGTGTCGCCGAGTTCCGCGAGGACGGCGCGTTCGGTGTCGTCGAACGCCGCTTCGTGCGTGCCGACGACGATGGTACCGTACGTCTCGTCGTCGTACGCGACCGGGACGGCCGCGACCGGACCGGGCAAGTCGTCGACGTCGTCGGCCCAGGCACCGTCCGCGTTCGTCGCACTGGCGAAGTCGTCGATCGTGCAGTCGCCCGTTTCGAGGTCGCCCGTTTCGAGTGCGTCCGCGACCGGCGCCGTCGCCGCGTCCGGGTCGTCGGAGCGTACCCACGTCGCGAACGCGTACCCGCCGTCGGCCGCGAGCCGGTCGACGACGGTCGACTCGATGGTGTCGCGGTCGTCGGCGCGGACGAGCGACTGGTTGACGTCCCTGAGCAGTTCGTCGATTCGCGCCTGTCGCTCGAACCGTCGCTGGTCGCGTCGATGCTCGACGACCCGCTCGACGCGGTCGGCGAGCCGGCGGACGGAGCCGTCGCCGACGGTCTTCGGGACGTACTCGGTGACGCCACGCTCGAACGCGGTCTCGGCGATCGCCTCGTTCCCGACGTCCGTGTAGAGGACAAACGGGACGTCCGCGTCGACGTCCCGGACGGCGTCGAGGAGCGCGAACGCACCGACGAACTCGACGCCGTCGGCACGCGGAATCTCGAAGTTGCTGACGACGCAGTCGACGCGGCCGTCCGCGACGACCCGCGCCGCTTCCGGGACGTCCGTCGCGAGTGCGAAGGAGAGCGACTCCAAGCGGTCCTGGAGGCCGCTGACGGTCTCGGCGGCGCTCTCGACGCGGTCGACGACGAGAACGTCCGAGGCGTCGGCAGTCATCTGACTGTTCGTGGTCGGTGACAGGCAAAAGGCGTTCGGCCCACCGAATCTTGCCGGGAACCGAACCGGTCGCGTTCGCTCCCCGAGCGCGGTCGTCGGTGGAGCCAAGTCACCGGCCCCGTCGGTTAAGACGCCCCCGTGCCTGGAGGGGATCATGAACGGTGAGTTCGCGGCCGTGACCGACGTAGACGCCGCGATCGACCGGGTCGATGCGCACGTGCGGGCCGCCAGCGGCGCGGTCGTGCTCGCGGTCCCGAGTTCGGTGTTCGCCACGCTCCGTCCCGCCCTCGTCGACGCTCGCGAACGCGGTGCGCTCGTCGTCGCACTCGTCGGCACCGCCGCGGACGTCGCCGTCGACGACGCGACCTCGGTGTGCCGCGAGTGGGCGGTCGCCGAATCCGGGATCGCCGTCGGCGCGTTCGACGGCGAGACCGCGATGGTCGCCGCCCCCGGGTTCCTCGGCGGCGACCGCGACGGCCGAGCGGTGTTCGTCGACGACCCGTTCTTCGAGGACCTCGCGTTCAGTTCGTTCTTCGGGAACTTCTGGCCGGTCGCCAGACACGTCCACACGAGCGACCCAGTCGACCTCCCCCGGACGTTCACGGACTTCCGGCACGCGACCGTCCAGGCGGCGCTCCGCCTGCGCGACGGCGAGGACCTGACCGCGACCGCGTGGACGATGCCGCCGGACGCCCAGGGCCGACGCGACGTCCCCGACCCGGACGACCTCGATGACGACACCGTCTCCGGGCGCGTCCTGAACGTCCGCCAGAGCGTCGTCCAGCCCGTGACGAGTTCCTTCCCCCTCGAGAACAGCCTGGAGCTCGAGACCACGACCGGGCACAAGAGCGTCGGCGGCCCCGGCGCGTTCGTCGAGGATCACGCCGCCGGCCGCGTCAGACTATCGCTCCGCGACCGCGACTGACGGCCACGGCCGGAACGAACGCAAGCGTCAGTACGAACGCCCCAGCGACAGCGGAAGCGTTCGCCCGACGACCGCGCGACGCGACCGCCTACGTATCCTCGACGGGTTCCGCGAACGCGAACTTCGGCTTCACTTCCGTGATCTCGACGTCGAGTTCCTCGTCCATCTCCGCACCGTCCACGAACACCGTGAACTCCTCGACCTTCGCCACGCCATCGCCCTCGCTCCCGACGTCCTCGACGGTGACGGAGACGACGTCGCCCTCGCGGACCGGCGCGGTGAGGCGGTGCTTCCCGATGATGTACACCTCGGAGGACGAATCCCGGGACGCGTCCGGGACGGTCGTTCGAACGTACTGGAACTCCGCGTCCACGTCCGCCTTGAAGTCCTCCAGGTCCTGTCCCTGGAACACCTTCACCGCGAAGTCCCCACCCGTCTTCAGGACGTCCGTCGCCACGTCGAACGCCTGCCGCGCCAGATGCACGGAGCGTGCGTGGTCGAGGTCGTACTCGCCGGTCATGTTCGGTGCCATGTCCGAGAGCACCACGTCCACGTCGCCACCCGCGACCTCTCGAACGCGCTCCTTCGTGTCGTCCTCGGTCATGTCACCACGGAGCGTCTTCACGTCCGCCGGCTTGTCCTCGATCGCGTCGATGCGCTGGAAGTCGACGCCGATGACGGTACCCTCGTCCCCGACGCGTTCGGCGGCGACCTGCAACCACCCGCCGGGTGCCGAACCGAGGTCCACGACCGTGTTCCCCGGCCCGAACAACCCACTCGCCTCGTCCAACTGCTGGAGCTTGTACGCCGACCGCGCCCGATACCCCTCCTGCTTCGCCTGATTGTAGTAGCGGTCTTTCCCCGACATCTCTACCTCACCGAACTCCCGGCTTCGTTTCGAGCCGCGATACCGCGCGAACGCTCGTTCATACCCCTAGCGAGGCGGGCAACGCGGAAAGGGGTGCCGGATTGGCGGTTGTCGTCGGAACGCGACGACCCCCCGGACGCGACGACCCCCCGGACGCGACGACTCCCGGGTCG
>Ga0136606_1001307_pt1 | contig 6898 bp, 6 predicted proteins | sample AntDeeMetagen680_FD_104935 | JGI IMG/M metagenome (GOLD analysis project Ga0136606, IMG submission 104935) | Saline lake microbial communities from Deep Lake, Antarctica - Metagenome #680 | ecosystem: Environmental > Aquatic > Non-marine Saline and Alkaline > Saline | place: Antarctica: Deep Lake...
CAGAATATTGATACGGTCGACATCGAGCGGTTCGCTCTCGATGCGGTTCGGGCCGACTGCCGCGGGCTCGACCCACGGTCGCCAATCACTCCGACAGCGCTCCCCGAAACCGATGCCGACCTCCTCGTCGTCCAGACCGGTTGGGACGAACACTGGGGGACCGAAGCGTATTTCGACCATCCGTTTTTGACCCCTGAGGCAGCCCAGTTTTGTGTCGACCAGGGGTATGATCTGGCGATCGACGCACTGAATGTCGATCCGACACCGACCGACAACGCTGTACCCGATGAACCCGAGGGCTTCCAGGTCCACCATGCACTGCTCGGCACTGATCGGCTCATCTTCGAGAATCTTACCGGTCTCTCTGGGCTTCCAGAACGGTTCGAGCTGCTCGCTTTTCCACTGAAGCTCACAGACGGTGATGGCGCACCAGTTCGAGCGGTCGCACACTGGGACTAATTAATTTATATTCAGACATATAACAAACGGATAATGTTCAAGAATGGCAGGAGGCGGCTTGGTGCTAGTAGCACACAACAGCCGTCGGTATAAGCCAATCCGGGACAGAAACACGTGTGTGGCAAAAGCAGCAATCTTCATTCTAACGGGTAACGAAACACACGCAGATCACGGTCGACTGGCAAATGGGCTCGAAGCCGCCAAAGAGTTCGTCGAAACCGACGGCGACGAGGTGACGGTCGTCTTCGACGGCGGGGGCACCCAGTGGATTGCCGACCTCATCGACGAAGACAGCGATTATCACGAACTCTATCAGGCGATCCGTGACGAGGCAATCGTCTGTGACTACTGTGCCAGCGCCTTCGGCGTCGAAGAGGCCGTCGAGGATGCTGGACTGTCGCTCGTCAACGAGTACGAGGGCCACCCCAGCGTCCGAGAGTTCGTCGCCGACGGCTACGAAGTGATCACGTTTTAAGCAGACGCGACACAGGGTTCTCACACTCCCCACCGTTCCCTTGCTGTTCGGGAGACTATTCCCTTGCTGTTCGGGAGACTATCTGGAGAGCGCTCGCGCTCTCGGTCAACGAGGTAGATTGGTGTGTTGACAGCGCTGACTGTTAGATCAGGGCAGCTACTTTCCGGTCACTTGGAGTTCTTCAAGCAGCTGAGTGACCGACTTGCCGACTCGGTGATTAGCCTCCATAGCAGCCGCTTGCTAACAGAACAGCATCTCAACATGCCAACACGAAGTACAGAACATGACCGACGGTATAAATTGCCGAAATCGGGCTTTCCTCCTCTCCGTCGGCGGTGACCTGTAACTGAGACGTATTAGGCCTAGTCGTAGTAGCTGATTCGCTCTACGACGTTTGCGAACGCAACGTTCTCTCGGACAGTGTCGATTTTGATCCGAACCTCTTCTCCTTTTTCTGTATCGCCGACAATGATAACGAATCCACGTTCGACACGGGTGAGACCGTCTCCTTGGTCACCGATATCTTCGATCTCAACAATTCGCGTCTCACCTTCAGTCACTGGCGGTTGCTGTGAGTCAGGGGATGTCTCAGGACAGGGTTCGACTGTCCTCTTGGATGCGGTCGGCAGTGAAAATAGCGCAAGTTGGTAGTCGTGATTCGGGTTTACACATCCGTCTTCGACTTCGCTCTTCGGGACTTCGATGACGTATGAATCATCCTGTGGCTCAACCTTCGCCGAAAACAGGCAGGTGAGTTGCTCTGGGATCTCTATCAACGTAATTCTGATCTAGATACGTGTCGTTGGTCTCTTGATTCTACCCATATATGATGAGTGGACACTACAGCGAGTGTACAGCTACTGTCGATCGAACGCGGCGTAAACACAGGATTGTCGACGTGAATGATGCTGACTGGCGAGTCCGACTGCTTGCAGTGTAGGACATGGTCCGTGTCGACCTGGTCCATGTCGACCTGGTCCATGTCGACCTAGTCTGTGTCGACTTGGTCCGTGTCGACCTAGTCTGTGTCGACTTGGTCTGTGTCGACTTGGTCTGTGTCGACCCCGATTGGTGGGATCTCGAAGATCCGGAGGGCGACATAGTCGCCGAGTTGGATTGTCATGTCGTCTTATCGGTGGGTCGACGGCACACCGACCGACGGTGGGATCGTCTCTTTGGCCAGAACACAACTCGGGTCTTAGGTCTTCGTCTGGAGTTCGAACGTACTTAGCCGCTATTGTCGACCTCTGCCTTTGGGTTGATATTGCGCGTATAGAGGGCTAGTACCGAGTTGACGAAAATCCCAGCGACTAGCAGTCCCCAGTTGAACCAAGCAGCATTGTACCACACGAGATCAAAGCTAATTGACTCAAAATACAGTGGCCAGAACGGTTCGACGGCTTGGGCGATATCCGGTGCTGAAAGCATATCTGCAAAGATGTGACTGAGTCCAGCAATCCAGACTGCCAGGAAGCCGAATCGATAGCTGTCATGTGTGGATTCAAGTGAGAGCCAATCGCTCCCACCTGCTACTTTCTCGAGGAGTGTCCCGACAATAGGCCCAATAATTGCAGCGAAAACGGTTATTGCGAGGATCGTATGAAACACTCCATGATGCCGAATAGTCCGAAAGATCTGACTAAATACAAGATCTAGATCCGGCACCATCCCGAACGGAAGCCCTGCTACCACAAACGTTGCTGCAGTTTCTGAGTGCGCAAACGCAAGCCACGCTGGGGCAAGCCAGAGCAGTGCCATGCCAACATGACCGAGGACATCGACCATAAGGAGCAGAATTATTGAAGCCGCCGAACAATTCGAAGGAACAAGGACACTGCGGCCCCAACCCCAGGGATTCGAGTCGAAAGGACAGCAGCTCCAAGAAGGAGGAATCCACTCTTTGGTCGACCACGGGCGAACGCCAACGCGGCGTCGACGAGGGTTGATACAATGCCGAGTTTGTTTGCCGATTGGACAGTAGTTGAGGTCATGAGAAGTACAGTATCCGGTGCCCATGGCAAAAAAAGTGTCTACGGAGGTGTTCGTGTCGATGAGAATCACCAAAAGCTGTTCGCGTCGACGATAATCACCAAGTCTACGAGCAGATATATTCGGCTATCAGTGATACCAACCTAACACATGTTGTGTGCCAGTGCATGTACACCCAACCATGTGATTTTAGCAGTTGCCGGAATACTGTTGGTCTATGAATGGAATGGCAACCGTCGATCGAACTAGTGACATGATCACGATAGCGTCGCTGATGCGAGAGCAGAGGCCACTTTCGAGCAGCGATTCTCCGATCATTAACGCCAAGACCATATCCGCCTCCGGGAGTAGATACGCATGATCGAGGACCGCGATCGCCTCACCACAAGCGAGGCCCACGAGACTGCACTCGAATGCGTTGAGGCAGGCATCGAGGCGGGCCACCCCCAGAAGATCGTCCGAGACGCCGTTACAGTTGAAGGTAACTCCCTCCAAATCGCCGATACGACGTATGATCTCGGCAACTACGAGGAAATCGTTGTCCTCGGCGGTGGCAACGCCGCGGCACACGTCGCCGTCGCACTCGAGAACATACTCGGCGACTGGATCGATCGCGGCGTTGTCGTCACGGACGATCCAGTTGAAACCGAGCGCGTGACAGTTCGCGAGGGCGATCACCCGGTACCGAGCGAGCGTGGCGTCGACGGGACACGAGAGCTGCTCGCGGCGGCTGACGCGGCTGACGAGGGGACGCTCATCCTCGCGGCCATTACCGGCGGCGGGAGTGCGCTCCTGGCCGCACCGGCAGGAGATGTCTCCCTCATCGATCTCCAGTCGACGACCGATTCGTTGCTTGCGAGCGGGGCCGACATCCACGAGATCAACGCCGTCCGGAAACACCTCTCGGCGCTGAAGGGGGGTCGGCTGGCACGTCGTGCGGCCCCCGCGACGGTCGTCTCGCTGATATTCAGCGACGTCGTCGGCAACGACCTGAGCGTGATCGCCAGCGGCCCCGTCGCGCCCGACGAGTCGACGTTTGACGAGGCGCTCGCGATCCTCGAACGGTACGGGATCGACGCGCCCGAAGCCGTTACCGCTCACCTCGAAGACGGCACGTCCGGTGAGGTCGACGAAACACCGGGCGTGGACGATCCCGCGTTCGCGACCGTTTCGAACCACGTTGTTGCTGATGGGATGACGGTGCTCGAGGCGGCCCAAGCGGCGGCGGCCGAACACGGATACGAGACGCTCGTGCTCTCCTCGCGGATTCGTGGCGAGGCTCGCGACGCGGCCACGACTCATGTCGCCATCGGGGAGGAGGTACGGGCGACCGGCACGCCGGTCTCGCCACCGGCCGTGCTCCTCTCCGGTGGCGAGACGACGGTGACGGTCCGCGGAAACGGGACGGGTGGCCCGAATCAAGAGTTCGCGACGAGCGCGGCGCTTGAACTCACGGGCGGAGACGAAGACAGAGACGAAGACAGAGATGAAGGCGGTGACGAGAGACAAATCGTGGTCACAGCGGTCGACACTGACGGTATTGACGGTGCGACCGATGCGGCGGGCGCGTTGGTCGACGGGACGACCGTCGAGGACCTCGACGCGGCTCGCGAGGCTCTCACCGAAAACGACGTGTATCCGTACCTCGAATCCCACACAGCCCTCGTCGTGACAGGACCGACCGGGACGAACCTAAACGATCTGCGGGTGCTGGTCGTCGACTAGAAGACCATTCCCGCAACGTTTTGGAGGACAACGATCCAGATAATGCTCGAGACGCCAAGTACCAGCGTCGCAAGCGTCCAGGCCTGGTAGGCCGTCGCTGTCTCCATGTCAGAGAACTCCGTAATGATCCAGAAGTAAGAATCATTCGCATGACTAACGGTCATGCTGCCAGCGCCGATCGCGAGGACGGTGAACACCTGACCGATCTCAGTATTTAATCCGAGCGAACCAAGTAGCGGTGCGACGAGACTGGCCGTGGTCAGAATTGCGACCGTCGAAGAACCGAGCGCCGTCTTCATTGCCGCGGCGATGATGAACGCGGCCAACAGTCCGATGCCGAGACCGCCCAGTGTGTTAGTAATTAGGTTCTCGAGTGGCAGCGCGGAGAGAACTGCACCGAACGCGCCGCCAGCGCCGGTCACCGCGAGGATGACGGCAGCACTTTTGATCCCGTCGGAGACCCAGGCGTCCGTGACATCGCTATCGAAATCGGGAACGATCGCAAAGGCAATGAACGCGCCGATAATCAGCGCGACAGCCGGGTCACCGAGGAACAGCAGCCAGCGCTGGAGTGCCCCGGTGATGAGTTCTGGATTTTCCGCTTCGGGGAAGGCGGCAATCGATCCGAGCGCGATGAGCGCAATCGGGATGAGTAGTGGCGCGAACGACGCAGCACGCGAGGGCATCGTCCCGTACTCGTCTTTGATATCTTCAATCGTCATCTCGGGATTGGGATCAATGTGGTAGTTCGATGCGACTTTGTCGGCCCACATTGCGGCGACGATGACAATCGGTGCGCTGACGATGATCCCGGCGAGCATGACGAGGCCGATATCTGCACCAATGATCCCCGCGGCCGCGATCGGGCCGGGCGTCGGCGGAACAAAGACGTGTGTGACGTAGAGCCCACCAGCGAGCGCCACGCCGAGTGTCGACAGCGAGAGCCCCGAACGCTCGAGCGAGCGGTTCAACCCCGAGAGGATGATGAATCCGGAGTCACAGAACACCGGAATGGAGACGAAACTCCCTGTGATCGCCATCACCTGTGTCGTGTACTCTTCACCGACATAATCGAGGATCGTCTCGGCGATGACAATCGCCGCACCAGATCGCTCAAGACAAGTGCCGATAATCGTCCCGGCGATGATGACGATCCCTATGTAGCCGAGGATGCCGCCAAACCCGCTAGTCACCAGTGAGGCAGCCTCTGCAGGGTCGATTCCTGCGGCGAGAGCGGTGAGATAGGCGGCGATAAGGAGCGCAAGGAACGCGTGCAAGTCCAATTTTGCCGTGGCAATGATAATAAACGCTACCGATGCAGCGAGCAACAGTACCAGTGGGAATCCTTCGAGCATGCGATCCAAACACAATCAGGAATTATAATTAAATTACCGGTTCATTGTATTTATGGCATCTAAGACACATTTTATTGTTTTAAGTGTATCAGAGAAACCATCACAGAGGAGGTTTCGTTCGAAAAACAGTCAGTAGCGGCTGTCGCCGCCGGCCCACCATACTCGGAGAATATCTCGACTGTAAGCTCATAACGGTCTGGCAACCCATCGAGGACGAACAAAGAACTCAGAGTTGTCGAACGTGTATTTGGAACGTATATTTGGACCGGACGTGATCACAAACGGTCCTGTCGACCAGCACATGAACACCTGAATACAGTCCTTCGGCGAGTCCTTCGGCGAGTCATTCTGCCAACGCATCCTAACCAACACAAATACCAAAATTATAGCTTTATTGATTAAACTGAGATAGCTTTATTGGTAAACTGAGTCGACTAAGCTACGCCCTGGCGTCAATGTATAATTATTTTGGATAACCAACTCAGATAGTTGGATAAACCAACTCGGATAGAGATACCCCTTGTTGCCGCTGTAAGTTATTACGTTGCTCTTGTGAGTCACACCCCCCACGTTGCCGCTGTAACGATTGCAATGAGATGGTGTATAATCAGATGTCAATATAAAACACATCAATAAATACAATTGTGTATTTTCAATAGATATGGTCGTGTAGTTTTTTATCAGGGTGATGAAACTAACCACGTATAAACTACTTAATTACGTATAAACTACTACCTATCGTCTCGGGTAATTACTACATAGTGTCCCGTGTTCCCTACTCAGTGTCCCGTGTACTGGCAATAGTCGTGGTTGCAATAGTTATCCCACGATTCAACCCAGTGCAAAATTGAACAATTGAACAGTCACACCCCTCGGTGCCGCTGTAACTGATCTC
>Ga0136606_1001319_pt1 | contig 6859 bp, 4 predicted proteins | sample AntDeeMetagen680_FD_104935 | JGI IMG/M metagenome (GOLD analysis project Ga0136606, IMG submission 104935) | Saline lake microbial communities from Deep Lake, Antarctica - Metagenome #680 | ecosystem: Environmental > Aquatic > Non-marine Saline and Alkaline > Saline | place: Antarctica: Deep Lake...
CGTGCTGTGTGACGAGACGTACGACCCCGACCAGCTCATCTACACCTGTCCCAACCACGAGAGCGTCAGGGGCATCCTCGAGGTCGTCTACGACTACGACCGTGTCGCCGAGCGCTTCGACGAGCCGTTGGACGGGCATATCGACTCCCAGTGGAAGTACCACGCGTTCCTCCCTGTCGCTGACGACGCCACGCCAGTCACATTGGGCGAGGGCGGCACCCCACTCCTCGACGCGCCACGACTCGGCGATGAACTCGGCATCGACCTGCGGGTGAAGGACGACGGCCGCAACCCCACCGGTGTGCTGAAAGACCGTGCCACTGCCGTCTCGCTGACGAAGGCACGGGAGTTCGGCCGTACCGTCGTCACCTGTGCCTCGACGGGCAACGCGGCGGCCTCGCTCGCCGGCTATGCGGCCCGTGGCGGACTGGACTGCCGGCTGTTCGTTCCCGGCGACGCTCCCGAAGGAAAGCTCGCCCAACCCCTTGTCTACGGTGCCGACGTGCTCGGCGTCGAGGGGAGCTACGACGAGGCGTACGACCTCAGTATGGACGTGACCGACCGGTTCGGCTGGTACAATCGCAACGCTGCGGTCAACCCGTTCCAGGTGGAATGAAAGCGCACGGTCGGTCACGAACTCGCCGAGCAGACCCAGGATGACCTGCCCGATTGGCTGGTGTTCTCGATGGGCGACGGCTGCACCATCGCTGGCGGCTGGAAGGGGTTCCGCGAGTTCCGCGACCTCGGACTCGTCGACGACGCGCCGAAGATGCTTGGCGTGCAGGCCGAGGGCGCGAGTGCCATTCACGACACGTTCCAAGAACACGATGACGTCGACGAGGTGGCAGACACCGTCGCCGACAGCATCGCTGTCGGTCGGCCGCGAAACACGGTGAAAGCCTGCCGAGCGCTTTCAGCGAGTGGCGGCACCTCGCTGCTCGTGACCGACGAGGAGATTCTCGCTGCCGAGGCGCTACTTGGCCGAACCGAAGGCATCTACGCGGAACCGGCTGGCGCGGCCCCAGTCGCTGGCGTGAGGAAGGCCCGCAAGAGGGGCATCATCGAGGCGGGCGAGTCAGTCGTGGTTGTCGTCACTGGCAACGGCCTGAAGGATACCGAGAGCGGGATGCGAGCCGCTGGAGCGGTTGAATCCATTGCCCCCGATATTGACGACGTGGTTGAGCGCTACCCCGATGCGGTCTGAGGGCGGTACGGCCGTAGTCGAACCGCGCTAGCGCTCCCCCAGGGTCGGCCGCTGTGGCCCGTCCCACTCCTCGACCGACCGCAACACGCTCCCCGGTCGTGCGCCGGTGGGCTCGCCGTTCTCGACGACAAACTCGCCGTCCACGAGCACGTGGTCGATGCCATCCGAGAGCTGCATCGGGTCGTCGTAGGTTGCGTTCGCCCGTACCTGATCCGGGTCGAAGATGACGAGGTCGGCGATGTAGCCTTCCCGGATACGGCCCCGGTCTGGGAGCCCCAGCACGTCGGCCGGGTGTCCTGCAGCCTTGTACACCGCCAGCTCCAGTGGGATGGTCTCGCGCTCGCGGACGTAGCGTTCGAGCACTCTCGGATAGGTGGCGACCGCTCGCGGGTGCGGTTTCCCGCCAAAGATGCCGTCTGTGCAGAGAGTCCCACGCGGATCCGCCAGGAATCGCTCGATGTCCTGGTCGTCCATCACGAAATCCGCCATCGTCACGTCGAGGGCCTCCTCGACCAGCAGGGAACAGAGGACGTCGACCGGCTCGGTCCCCCGCGCTGCGGCGACGGCGGCAATCGTTTCGCCCTCGGCCTGTCCGCTCCCCGTGTCGGTGACGAGGATGTTTTCCCACGTCCCCGCCGCCCCAGCGAGGTTCTCCCAATCGCCACTGCCGTCGGTTTCGATGTCGTGGCGAATGCGCTCGCGCGCATCCGGGTCGCGAAGACGCTCGAGCACCGCCTCGGCCTCGCCCGCCCGTGCCCACGGCGGGAGCAGCGCGCTGAGCATCGTGTTCCCGGCGGTCCAAGGGTACTGGTCGAACGTGACATGCACGCCACGGTCATTGGCCTCGTCGAAGATGTCGAGAATTGCTGTAGAGGCACCCCAGTTCTCCTCGCCGGCGACTTTCATGTGTGATATGTGGGGCTGGCAGCCGGCCCGCTCACAGAGGCGGATGAACCGGTCGATCGAGTCCACAACCTTGTCGCTCTCGTTCCAGACGTGTGAGACCATGAACCCGTCACGGCTCGCCAGCACCTCCCCGAGCGCCTCGAGTTCGTCGTCGCGACCGTAGGCGCTCGGCGGGTAGATCATCCCGGTAGAGAGTGCGAACGCCCCGGCTGCGATGGCTGTATCAAGCGCATTTGAGACAAGATCGAGTTCGTCAGAAGCGAGTGGGCGGTCTTCAAATCCCGCTGCCAGCGACCGGAGGTTCCCGTGCGGCGCGAAGTAGGCGCAGTTCACCGCCGTCCCGACGTCGTCGAGTGCGTCGAGATACTCCTCGACAGACCGCCAGTTCCACGTTTCGCGGTGGCCGAGAAGGGTCTGGACGCGTCTGGCCCACTCGTCGCGGGTGCCCGCCGGAACCGGGGCGACGCTGACGCCGTCCTGGCCCAACACCTCAAGTGTCACGCCCTGTGTCACCTTCTCGACGGCCTCGGGCTGCTCGAACAGCCGGAGTTCCGAGTGAGCGTGCATGTCGACGAACCCCGGCGCGAGCGCGCGTCCACCGAGGTCGAGCATGCGATCCGCCCCTCCCGGTTCGGTGGTCACTCGTTCGATCTTGCCGTCAGCGACGAGAACGTTCGCGGTCGTCGGCGACGCTCCTGATCCGTCGTACACCGTCGCATTCCGCAGTTCGACGGTCTCACGCATGGCTCGTGTACATGAGCGCCATGACGGGGCGGTCCTGCTAAACCCCACACCCCCACATGCGAGGGGGCGGAGTGAAACCGTTCGGTCACCAGCCACAACCCATGCAAATCGAGATTTCAAGCGAGCGCTACCGTGACCGATTCGACCGGTTCAACGAGATCGGGGCCACAGACCGCGGCGGGGTGAACCGGCCGTCCCTCTCCGACGCAAACGAACGCGCGCGGGACACACTAGTCGAGTGGTTTGAGGAGGCCGGCCTCGAGGTGACTGTCGACGAGGTGGGGAACATCTTCGGACGGCGCGAAGGGAAACAGGACCATCTCGCACCTGTTCTCGTGGGGTCGCATATCGACAGCCAGTACAACGGCGGCCGGTACGACGGCGTTATCGGCGTACTCGGCGCGCTCGAAGGAATCGAGACGCTGAACGACGCCGGCGTCGTGACCGAACGCCCCATAGAGGTGGTCTCGTGGAGCAATGAGGAGGGCGTTCGTTTCCAACCGGATATGCTCGGGAGCGGCGTCTTCGCTGGCAAGTTCGACACTGAGTTCGCGTACGGTCTCGAGGACAAGGCTGGCAAGACGTTCGGAGAAGAGTTGGAGCGTATCGGCTACAAGGGTGACATCCCCTGCGAACCACGTGAACTCCACAGCTACTTCGAACTCCACGTCGAACAGGGGCCCACTCTCGATACCGAAGGGCTGAGCGTCGGCGTCGTCGAGGGTGTCTATGGGTTCATCTGGTTCGATGCAGCGTTCAGCGGCCGCGCTGACCATGCCGGCCCGACACCGATGCATGTGCGGCAGGACGCGCTGATGGCAACCAGCGACGTTATCGAGGCGGTGCGGCGCATTGCCGGGTCGGAAGGGGACGACCTGGTTGGAACGGTGGGCTCACTCGACGTCTTCCCCAACTCCATCAACGTCATCCCGGAGCGCGTCGATTTCACCATCGACTTTCGCTCCTACGACGACGAGACGGTTGACCGCGCCGCCGAGTGCGTCCGCCGAGAAATAGCGCATGCTGCAGCCCGAGAGGACGTTACGGCCGAGTGCGAACAGATTATGCGAATCGAGGCTCAGTCGTTCGATAACGGGTGCGTCGAGACGATTGCTGCTGCGGCCGACGCACGTGACGCGGCGTACACTCGACTCGTTAGCGGCGCTGGCCACGACGCCAGCTATCTCAACGGTGTCTGCCCGACGGCGATGGTATTCGCCCCCAGCGTCGGCGGTGTCAGCCACACCGAGGACGAGTACACAGAGTGGGAAGACGTGGTGACAGCGACGAACGTTCTGTTGAACGCCGTGCGGACGAAGGCAAACGACGTACACGACGCCGACTCTGCCGCCGAGTCGTAGTCACACCCGTCTATTCTCGGGGGCGCGTTTTTGCTGTCCCGTACGGATGACCACGTATGACCGACTTACTCGTCAAGAACGCCCGCATCATCGACGGGACGGGCGCACCGTGGTTCCGTGGGAGCATTGCCGTCGAAGGGGACCAGATAGCCGATCTCTCGCGGGACCCCTCGCCAACTATCGACGCCACCACCGTGGTCGATGCCGAGAATTGCGTGGTTTCGCCAGGGTTCATCGACACGCATTCCCACTCGGATATGGAGCTCTTCGCCGACCCGACGCTGGCACCGAAAATTCGACAGGGAATCACGACGGAGGTCCTCGGTCAGGACGGCTTCTCGATGGCCCCCATGCACCGGGAGAACGGCGCTGCGGAGTGGTCAAAACAGCTCGGCGCCCTCGCCGGGAGCGTTGACGTCGACTGGACATGGGGGAGCGTGGGCGACTACCTTGACGCGGTCGAAACCAACGGCGTCGCCCCGAACGTTGGGCTGCTGGTCGGGCACGGGACCGTGCGGTTCAACGTGCTCGGGATGGCCGACCGTGCACCAACGGAGACGGAACTCGTCGAGATGGGCGACCTGGTGACCGACGCGCTGGCCGACGGTGCGCTCGGACTGTCGACCGGGCTCATCTACACTCCCTGTACGTACGCGGACACCCACGAAGTCGGGGAACTGGCTGCCCGATTGGAGCCGTCCGGCAAGCCGTTTATCGCCCACATCCGGAGCGAAGGCCGCTGGATCTGGGAGGCGCTGGATGAGTTCGTGGATATCGGCGCCGACGAGGGTGTGCCGCTCCACCTTTCGCACTTCAAGGTCGCCGGGGGTGACCAGCATGGGACCGCTGACAGGGCGAACCATCTACTTGAGGCAGCCCGCGAGCGCGGCATCGACATTGCGGCAGAGCAGTACCCATACACGGCAGGGAGCACGATGCTCTCGGCCGTGCTGCCGCCGTGGGTCCACGCCAAGGGGCCCGACGGGACGCTCGACACGCTCACCGATGACGAGGCGCGCGAGCGCATCCGGGCGGATATCGAGGAGTGGCGCATCGACGGCTGGGAGAACATTGGCGCGCTGGCCGGTTGGGAGAACGTCGTCATCGCGAACACTGAGTCGGCCGCGAACGAGGTCGTCGAGGGAATGAGCATCGCGGAGATCGCCGCCGAACGCGGAACCGAGCCGGTCGAGAGTATCTGTGACCTGCTGGTTGAGGAGGAACTCGGCGTCAGCATGACGCTCCACATGCTGAAGGAGGCCGACGTCCGTGAAATCATGGCAAACGAACGAGTCTGTATCGCCACGGACGGGCTCTTCGGGGGCAAACCACACCCGCGGGTGTACGGGACCTACCCACGCGTGCTCGGTCACTATGTCCAGGAGGAGAACCTTCTGACTCTCGAAGAAGCGGTTCGAAAGATGACTTCGCTCCCGGCCCGCAGGATGGGGCTGGACCACAAGGGCGTCCTCCGCCCCGGGATGGACGCCGACCTCGTTGTCTTCGATCCGACGACTGTGGAGAGTCGAGCGACGTTCGAGAGCCCCCGGCAGTACCCCAAGGGAATCGACCACGTCGTCGTGAATGGCGATCTCGTGGTTCAGGACGGCGAAACGACCGGAACGTTGCCCGGCGAGGCCATCAAAACGTAAGGGGAAACTGGATGGCTCGGCGACGCTCCTCGTTACTGTCGGATCGCTTCTCCGGGCGTCGCCCCAGTCAGATCGCCGTCTCGGACGACGAACTCCCCGTCGACCAGCACGTGCGGCATCCCCTTCGGTGACTGTCGTGGGTTGTCGAACGTCGCCGGCGTCCTGACCGTCGCCGGGTCGAACACCACGAGGTCGGCGTCCATTCCCGGTCGAACCACGCCTTTGCTGTCCAAACCCATCGCCCGCGCGGGCAGCGAGGTCATCTTCCGAACGGCTTCCTCGAGGGTGAGGTGGTTCTGTTCGCGCACGTAGCTCCCCAGGATGCGCGGATAGGTGCCGTAGGTCCGGGGATGCGGGAACGCGCCGAACAATCCGTCTGTGGCAACGCCGACGCGTTCGTTGGCCATGATCTCCTTTACGTCCGACTCGACAATCGTGTGGAGGATCATCGCCGGCGAGAGCGTCTCGTCGACGAGGATATCACAGACGGCCAGCACCGGGTGTTGGTCCCGCTCGGCGGCGATTGTAGCGACCGTCTCCCCCTCGAACGCCTGCCAGGCCGCGGTGTCGAGGTTTCGGACAACGATGTTCTCCCAGCCCGAGCGGGCACCCTGATTCTCCCAGCCGTCAATGCGCCATTCCTCGATATCTCGCTTGATGCGTTCACGGGAATCGCCGTCCTGGAGCGTCTCGAGAACAGCCTCCGGGCCGTCGGCGTGCACCCACGGCGGCAGTACAGCAGACAGGAGCGTGTTCCCTGCCGTGTAGGGGTACTGCTCGGCTGTGATATCGACTCCCCGCTCACGAGCCGCCTCGAGCAGATGGTTCGCTCGAGCGGCTTTCCCCTGTTGCTCAGTGCCGGACATCTTGTAGTGTGAGAGGTGGAGGGGGATCTGTTCGGCCACGCCGATGTCTACAAACTCATCCAGCGCCTCCCAGATCCACCGGCCTTCGCTCCGGATGTGGGCGACGAAGGGGCGCCCGTATGGGGC